>NPIE01002897.1_pt1 | contig 71872 bp, 76 predicted proteins | sample 8637661 | NCBI WGS metagenome assembly NPIE01 (sample SAMN07420842, study PRJNA396082) | bioreactor metagenome | isolation source: sample BA12 brine-fed electro-methanogenic bioreactor BA | place: Japan: Kochi | collected 2016-12-09 | reverse complement strand
GTTCGTCCTGAGCCAGGATCAAACTCTCCGTTGTAAATTCTAATTAAAAATTGACGTAACCTGCTGTCGAAATCACTAAAGATTTTTCTTTAGTCACTCACTCTGTCAAAGAACTTCCGTCATTTAAGACGGACACGAAACTTACATTTTAAAACCATATTTGTCAAGAAGCGCACTACAGAAAATTTTCCTTTTTTCGCTTCTGTTTGCCAATTACATCATTTCAAAAAAACACAAGCTTTAAGTTAGTGTATTTTTTCTTTTTATGCAAGAAGAAATTTAAAATAATTTTCTTTTTTATTAAGCGGGGTTAAAAAAACTTCCTCGTGTTTTCTTTCTATCTGTCACTTACTTTACAATTATAATAATCTTTTTCTATTATAATTAGAGTAAAACGAACAGGAACTAAGTATATAGTATTTTAGTATAAACAAAAGTTTAATCGTTGGGAGGTTCGAATAGCTACTTGATACTCTAAGCAACACCAGGTATCCATTAACAAAAAAGGGGGTAGCCATGAAGAGCCCTAATCAAGAACAAAATAATCCGTTATCTGATTTAATCAGTGACGAGATTTACGAACTTCTCGAAAGCCGTGGTTTGATAAACGAAAAATCTGTTCGCGATTATCAAATCCGCAAAAAATTCAAATCCTTGCGTGAAGAAAGAGTAAGCGCAAGTGATGCAATTGATCAATTGAGGGAAGATTATCCTTACCTTCAATTTGATACAATCCGCAAAATTGTTTATCAACTACAGAAGTAATATTAGGCTTGACAAACTTCCGTAGTAGATTTATATTTAGGCAGCAAGCTTTCAAAGATATTGATCTTTGAGTTTGTGTTCCGGCCCAGTGTCTCCCCCCAACACTGGGCTTTTAATTTTAATAAGGGATTATTTATGGCAAGACAAATCAAAAAACATTCACGCTTAAAAAAATCCGCTGCTGAATCACCGTTCAAAAATTACTGGGATAAATCGAATTATGTTATCTTGGGCATTGGTATTGCCGTTTTGGTAATTGGGTTTTATTTAATGACTTTTGGTCCTTGGGATAATCCAGTTTCCTTAACAGTTTCTCCTATTATCTTACTGGTAGCTTATCTTTTTATTTTCCCTTTATCTATTTTATATAAGAAGAAAAAACAAAACGGAACTAATAAGGAAGATGTTCCTAGCAAAAGTTAAGGGCAATCTTGTTTCTACACAAAAGAACGAATATCTTAAAGGTCACAAGCTTTTAATTACTCAGCCTATTGACCTCGACGGTAATTTCATTGGAACGAAGGAACATATTGCTTTAGATTTGATTGATGCGGGGATTGGCGACCGAGTACTTGTTGTTCGTGAAGGTGATGCCGTTCAACAAATTTTAGGGCATAATAAAGCGCCGGTAAATACTATGATTGTGGCTATTGTTGATGATATCGAGGTAACTGAAAAACAATAACAAACTTTCTAAACACTTTGGATTTTAAAAATCTTTCTGCATTAAATCTTCTGACAAAAATAGACGGGCTCGGTCCCGCAAAAATTTTAAATCTAATCTCAAAATTTCATAATCCACTTGATGTATTTTCATCAACCAAAAAAGAATTATGCTCCGTTGATTTGATTAATGAAATAAGCGCTAAGAAAATTCAATTAACCGCGAGCAAGCTTATCGAAAACGAGAAAGTTTTTCAAAATGAATTAGAAAAAGTAAGTAAGCAAAATTTTAAGTTGCTAACTTTTTTTGATTCCGGTTACCCGAAAATTTTAAAGAATATATACGCCCCCCCTTTAATTCTTTACATATGGGGAGAATTGAAAAAAGACGATAATTTTTCTATCGCAGTTGTTGGTACACGGTTACCAACTGCATATGGAAAAAAGATTACCGAGAAATTAAGCAGTGAATTGTCGTTAAATAATATCACAATTGTAAGCGGATTAGCTAGAGGAATTGACTCTATCGCACATCGTTCAGCTTTAAAATCCGGGGGGAGAACAATTGCAATTATCGGTTCCGGACTCGATAGAATTTATCCGCCTGAAAATAAAGAACTAGCAAAAGCAATTTCCGAAAATGGTGCGGTTATTAGTGAATATCCTTTGGGTACAAAGCCTGATGCTCAAAATTTTCCAAAACGTAATAGAATAATTTCCGGTCTTTCGCTCGGCTCTATGATTGTGGAAACAAATATAAACGGCGGTGCTATGCAGACTGCGGCATATGCTTTAGACCAAGGAAGAGAAGTTTTTGCTGTACCCGGAAATTTAGGAAGCCCGCAAAGCGAAGGCACTAATACTTTAATTCAGAGAGGGGAAGCAAAACTAATTAAGAATGCCGAAGACATTTTAGTAGAACTTAATTTAAAACTAAAACCTGTTGTGGGTAAGAATATTCCGAAACCTGATGTTGAACTAAATGTCTTCGAGCAAAAGATTTTGGATAGTTTGAACAATGAACCAATTCAAATAGATAGCTTAGCTTCTAAGCTAAATTACTCCACTTCAGATTGCTTAGTAAGTCTCCTTTCGCTGGAATTTAAGGGGTTAGTTAAACAACTACCCGGCAAGCAATTTGTTAAAATGTAAATTTATCTTATAATTCAACACGCAATAATTATTATCAAAGAAATTCAATAGATTTCGTTTCGAAAGGATTTAAATAAATGCTCAATAAAAATTCTGTGTTTCTTTGTATAACTGACTTCTGCAACGCTAAATGCAGCTTTTGCGATTTTTGGAAAACAAAAAGAGCAACTTATATAAAGAAAGAAGATGTTAGTTTTACAATTGAGCAACTTCAGTCCAAACTTAATTGCGGTTTTCTAGAGATTACCGGTGGCGAACCCTTAGTATATCCTCACATTTTTGATTTAATAAAAGAAGCAACTCATAGAAAAATCATAACACAGTTAATGACTCATGGCGGTTTACTTAGTGAAAATAAAATCCGGGAAATGGATAAAGCCGGGTTGAATATAGTTTCCGTATCAGTTGATCATTATGATGAAAACATTTTTAATACTCACCGTGGGATTGAAAACCTCTCTCAAATTATTCAACATAATCTTCCTCATTTTAAAAATACAAATATCGTAACTTCAGCAGGCATTACTATCGCAAAACATAATATTGATGATTTCGAAAAAACAGCAGAGTTTGCTCTTGAAGTAGGTTTTAACTTAGTCTTTTTTTCTTTGCCGATTATGGGGACAGAATCAACTTATAAAATTGGTTTAAATTCTCCCGACTCAATTGACTTTAGCAACGAAGAGTTAGCCGATGTTGTAAAGCGCATTATAGAGCTGAAGAAAAAACTTAAAAAGAAATTAGTCCACCACGAACTATTTCTTGAGGATATGTTAAACTTTTATACAGGCAAATCACAAAAATATTCATGCAAAAGCGGCGAGAATGTTTTTTATGTTGACAATTATCTTGATGTATATGAATGCATGGTTAAAAGCAACAAGCTTGGCAATTTAAAAAGTGATGTAAAAATTTTGCATAACGCAGAATGTTATCTTTGTCCGCTTCAATGCCACCGCGAAACTTCTTTAATGTATCACGGAATTAAATCGCTTCCCTTTCAATTTGATCTTGCGATGAGACGAGAGTCATGGAAAATAATTAGAAGAAAATTAGCAAGCTGATTTTGTTAGTATTTCTTTTTATTCTTCCATAAAAATTTTAGAAACTCTTTAATGGCTTTTTCTTTTCCCATTTCAGTTGGGATGTAGTATTGTTTGTTAGATAACTCCTTCGGTAAATAATTTTCTTCAACAAAATGATTCACAAAGTTGTGAGGATATTTATAACCTTTCGAATAACCAATCTCTTTCATTAATTTAGTCGGTGCGTTTCTTAAATGAAGTGGAACCGGAAACAGCTTTTCATTCCTTACATCGGAAAGTGCATTATCAATAGCTTGATAAGATGCGTTGCTTTTGGGTGAAGAAGCAAGATAAGTAGCACATTGAGAAAGTATGATTCGAGCTTCGGGCATACCGATTTTATGAACTGCACTGAAAGCTGCTTCGGCTAAAACCAATCCGTTTGGTGAAGCATTACCTACATCTTCCGAGGCAAAAACCACCATACGTCTTGCAATGAACAGCGGGTCTTCACCACCTTCGATCATTCTGGCAAGCCAATAAACTGCTGCATCTGGATCGCTTCCGCGCAGACTTTTAATGAATGCGGAGATAACATTATAATGTTCTTCCCCGGCTTTATCGTATATAATATTTTTTTGTTGTATTATGTTTTCAATTACATCTTTTGTAATACTTAGTTCTTCCAAATCATTTTTGTTTGCAACTGCTAATTCCAATATGTTTAATAAAGTTCGAGCATCGCCGCCGGATACATAAATCAAGTAATCTCTATCGATTTCCTTTATATTTTTTTTCTTAATAAATTCATCTTTGGATAGTGCAAAGTTTAGTATATCGTTCAAGTCATTAACAGAAAGTTCATTGAGAACATAGGTTCTTGTTCTTGATCGAAGTGCGGGAATTACTTCAAAGGAAGGATTCTCAGTTGTAGCACCAATTAATATCAATTCACCTGATTCAACAGATGAAAGAAGAGCATCTTGTTGGGCTTTGTTGAAGCGGTGAATTTCATCAATAAAGAGGATTGTACGTTTATTATAGTTTAAGTTTTCTCTTGCAGTCTCTATTATTTTTCTTACATCTTTTACCCCGGATGACACGGCATTCAATTGAAAAAAATCAGATTGAGTTTGTGCAGAAATTATTTTAGCGAGAGTTGTTTTCCCGGTTCCCGGTGGTCCCCATAAAATAAAAGATGATACCGAATCATTTTCGATCATCATTCTAAGCGGTTTACCCTGCCCAACCAAATGCTGCTGCCCTACAAATTGGTCTAAAGTATGCGGGCGTATTCTTTCGGCAAGCGGTGTTTGTGAAGATGTGTTATTTTTACCTGTCATTGTTTTTTACTTTAACATCAAGACCTTTTTCCAAGGGACGCTTCATATTATATTTTTCTCTTGCAGTCTTCTCAATTTTAAAAAGATTTGTTTTCAGCGAATCCAATTCCAAGTTAATTTTGTTTATTCTCTGTTCAGAGGTATCAATTTCTTTTTCAAGTCTATCAACCCGTTCTTTTACTTCAAGATATTTAAGAACACCTTTATCATTGATAACTAAGAAAGTAATAATTATAACAAAAACTATAAGGTATAATAATCCCACAAGTTTTGATTTAATACTCTTTTTCGTCTTAGCCATTTAATTCGTAATTAATAATTCTTTCAATCAATTCGTTAAAAGAAATTCCAACTGCCTTAGCCATTTTAGGAATTAAGCTGTGACTTGTCATACCAGGTAATGTGTTTACTTCGAGACAATAGTTCTTATTGTCATTTGTCAGACGAAAATCAACACGAGCATAGTTTGAACAGTTTACGGAATTATATGCCAACAATGCTTGGTGCTGCAGATGATGAGCAACCTCGTCGGGTAAATCAGCAGGCACAATATATTCGCTCATTCCATCGGTATACTTTGCTTCATAATCATACAAACCGTGTTTGGGAACAATCTCAAGAACCGGCAAGGTTTGCTGACCCAATATTCCGACAGTGACTTCCCTACCTTGAATGTATTTTTCAATTAAAACCTTATCCGAAAATTTCAAAGCGAAATTTATCGCTTTTTCAACTTCGCTTTCTCCTCTGCAAATTGTTAAACCCACAGTGGAGCCTTGATCATTAGGTTTAATAACGCACGGGAACCCGAAAAATTTTTTGATTTTATTAATGATTAAGTCATAATTTTTTTCTTTTGGGGTAACAATAAACCACTTAGGAGTTGCTACATCAAAATGCTGAAACATAATTTTGGTCATCATTTTATCCATTGCTAGAGCACTCGATAAAACTTTGGAGCCGGTGTATTTTATTCCACGCAATTCCAACAATGATTGAACCGTTCCGTCTTCGCCATTTTTACCATGCAGTCCGATAAATACCAAATCAACATTATCAAGTAAGTGCGAGTTAAGAGCGGCTACATAGTTTTCTGTTTTAACTTCAGCGTAATTTTCTTTTTCGAAAAATAAATTTTCTTCTTGGGGTTGATTAATACCGTATGAAGGATCAATTAATACTAAATCGTGACCCAGAGATTTTATTGCTTGAGCTATTGACTTGCTCGACTCCTTTGAAACTTCTCTTTCTGGCGATGAACCTCCGACTAATAATGCTATCTTCAACTTTTTAACAGACATAGTCAGTAATCCATTCGTTCATTCTTATTTATCCTAATACCGTAGGTTGATTCTGCTATGTTATATAATTCTTTTAACTTAAGCAGAGGTATAGTTTTTTCTCGACCCATAGAACGTGCAACAAAAAGAGTATGCGCCGCGTGCTCAAGCTTTTCCATTCTGTAATAAGCACCTTTTAGTGTTTTACCAAAAGTAACCGCACCGTGATTTTCAAGCAGCATAGCCCATGCAAAATCTATATAAGGCTGCATAGATTTTGGAAGTTCGTCTGTTGATGGTGTTGAATATTTACAAAGCGGAACTTTTCCCAGCGATAAAACTACCTCGGGAAAAACCGGTTGAGTAAGCCCTTCCCCAATTGTTGCAAAAGCCGTGGCGTGAATAGGATGACAATGTATCACTGCATTCACATCTTTCCGGTTTTTGTAAGCAAGTAAATGTATTTTTGTTTCGGTAGATGCTTTACCATTCCCGTAAAGCAAGTTTCCATCGTAATCTACTTCAACAAGGTCTTCCTCTTTTACTTCCCCTTTATTTACGCCGGAACGCGTTATTAGAATTCTTTCTGTATCTAATCTTACGGAGAGATTACCATCGTATGCTGCGACATATCCTTTTTGATAAACTTTGTGGCAAAAATCAACCAATTCACTTTTTACTGACATTGCCTTTCCAACTCTTCCATTAATTTAATGTTAACCAGCCCGTCTTCTCCAACAACCTGCGGTTCTTCATTATGCAGCAAAGCAAATTGAAAATCTCTTAATCTAAACAAAAGTTTGTTTGCTCTTCTTCTGAATGCCTTTTTCGTTTCACCGTGCAAGTCAATGGTTAATCTACTTGATGATGGTTTCTTGCCGATAACATTTTCTATACTTATTGCGCCTTTATATCCAAGTATTTCTATTCTGTTAAAAAATCTTTTTGTATTAAAAGAAACATTGAAGTAACCGTAACCGCTTTTACTGAATTTTACAACAGCGGATGAAAAATCTTCAACTTCGCTTTTATAAATTATGTTATCGATGTACCCTTTAATCTCATCAATTTCACCGCCGAAATATCTGAGGAGATCAATCATATGAGTACCGATATCCCGCAATGCACCTCCTCCGCTTAATTTTTTATTGAAACGAAAATTATTACTCGGTGGTATATCAGCATTGTAAGCGGCGGAAATTGAAACAATCTTTCCAATCATTTGTTTATCAATCAACTCTTTTGCTTTTACCACAAGCGGGTGAAACCTATGTACATAATTTATTGAAAGATGCACATTGTTTTCTTTACAAACTTTTACCATTTCTTCTGCTTCTTTTGAGGTAAGCGCCAACGGTTTTTCACACAAAATATGTTTACCCGCTTTTGCAGATTTAATAACTTGTTCGTAGTGATTATAGTTTGCACTTCCAATATAAACAGCTTTAAAATCTTCTTTGAGAAATTCATCAAAGTCGCTATAAGTTTTGTTTGTACCGAATTTTGAACCGACTTCTTTTGCACGCTCTTTCGAATGGCTGTAAACTGCAGTCAATTTGCTTTTTTTGAGCAGTTGGAATGTGGGTAGAAAAGTATGTTCAGTATAGTACCCGCATCCTGCTATACCCCAAGTTATTTTCTTTCCGCGTGGTATTTTAATTTTTGATTTAGCCATTTTATATCTTCAATTTTTCCATCAGCATAGTTATAGGCTTAGGGTTCTGCATAATATAAAAATGAATTGCCGGTACATTCTTATTTAAAAGCTCTTCAACTTGTTTTGCAGTCCATTCAACACCAATTTCAAAAACGTGCTCAGGCTTAGCTTTTTCAATCTCTTCAGTTAGTTCATCGGGTAAATCAATGTAAAAATGTTTTGGAACACTTTGAAGCTGTGACTTGGATGTAAGGATTTTCAATCCCGGAATAATCGGCACTTTGATACCGGCTTTTCTGCATCTGTCAACATAATCAAAATATTTTTGATTATCGTAGAGCATTTGTGTTACTATATAATCGGCACCTGCATCAACTTTTTGTTTTGTGTACTTAATATCAATTGCAAGATTAGGAGCTTCAAAGTGTTTTTCGGGGTACCCGCCAACACCTATACAAAAGTCCATCGGTTCTGCATCAAGCAAACTGTCTTCAATATATTTTCCCTTATTTATATCTGCAATTTGTTTAACTAAATCGACTGCATATTCATTTATACTTCTTCCGAATTTAACCGGTTTGTTATAACCGCTGTCATCACCGCGGATTGCAAGTACGTTGTCTATTCCCAAATAATGCAGCTCAATCAAAAAGTCTTCGGTTTCTTCTCGAGTAAAGCCGTGACAGATAACGTGAGGAACTGCGTCAACGTTATACTTATTTTGAATTAACGCACAGATGCCAAGTGTACCGGGGCGTTTTCTTTTTACTTTCATTTTAAATCCTCCGTCCGGTGTTTCCTCATAAATTACTTCAGCAGCGTGACTTGTAATATCGATAAAAGGAGGTTTGTATTTAATGATTGCATCAAGTACGTTCATTAAGGTTTGTATATTGCCACCTCTTTTAGGAGGAATAATTTCGAAACTTATTAATGGTTCTGTCGCCTTCTCTAAATGTTCTATTACTTTCATTTATTTTTCTTTTTATATCCGATTAGTTTTTAATGTGTTAAGGTAAGAAATTATTTTCATTTTTTGATGATGGTAAAGCTATATTTTGATTTTTGAATCGAAGTCATATCAGTTTTAATTTTTATGTACTTGCCGGTTAACCACTTTGAAGTCATATCGCTGTAATGATTGCTCATAATGTGTCCGGATTGTCCCGTAGGCAGTACATACATAAATTCATCCGGCTTGCTGAAGTCGTAAATAAAGCGCATTGACGGACCAAGTTTGTTTTCGTAAGGCTCGGATAAAGAATACTCGGTATTGAAAACTGTTGTACCGTCACCTCCTATTGCAAAAGGACCGATATTTACTAATTCATCAACAACGGGATTAACATCCGTAAAGAAATGTCTAAAAATTACCTGATGCAATTCACCCCACTGCCACAAAGCCAAATTCTTACCAAATTTATCTTCTAAAAATTCTAATGCATCAACCAAACTCAATCGAATAATATCATCTTTTGTTTCCACTTCTTCAGTGCTTACATCATCAAACCAGGATGAATATCCTTTTTCAAATAACTCAACTAAAGTACGATACGGCATATTAGTAAGAAATGAATATTCGTTAAATAGTTCTTCCCCCATTTCGTCAACAAAAATATTTTTGAGCAATTCAACTAAGAAGACATTGTAAATTGTTGGGGTTTGACTTCGGGCGTCCATTTCAAAATTCCATTTTTCCAAAAGTTCAAGTGCTGTCTTCAAGTTTTCATCTTCAACTTTTGCATTGCGGAATGCTTTTAATATGTACGGTGTGATATCCATTGCATAATGCGAGATAAAATCATTCTGTAATTTTGTAAAATCATCTTCAGAAAATTTTTCTTTTGACGTTAAGAATTCGTCAATTCTTTCGATTCGAGAAGGTGGTTCCCAAATATTTGAAATGTGATACTTATAATTCCGTATTGTTTTGTTGTTGGCAGAAGCAATAAAATTCTGCGGAGGATTATACAGTTTCGGCATTTCTTCAAAAGGTACAAATCCTTTCCAATCATTGTCCGATGTTGTTCCGTCAAAAATTAAAGTGGGACTCAAGTTCGAACGAATCGGCAATCGTGCTGCACAAACATAGCCGATGTTTCCTTCTTTATCGGCATAGACAAAATTTTGTCCCGGTACAGTAAATTCTTTAACGCCGGTTAAAAACTCATTCCAATTTTCGGCTTTATTAATAAGAAGAATCCCTTTCATCTCATCACTGAATTCATGCGCAGTCCACCGCATACTTAAATTAGCTTTTTGCTGATATTCATTTGGGAAAAGTGTGTTGAATACATGCGCATCTTGTACAACCGGTCCTCTGTGAGTTGAACGTTTTTCAAATATTACATTTGTAGAATCTTTTACAATTATTGTATCGATTTCTATTTTAAGTTCTTTCCACTTTCCATCTAATAAATATTTTGTTCCCGTCGAATCAAATTTTTCAACATAGAAATCAGCATCATCCGCCATCACATTTGTAAGAACCCAAGAAATATTTTGATTTTTACCGATCACTACCGCGGGCAGACCGGGGATTGTAAATCCCTCTACATTCCAATTTCCGGTTCGTATTCCTACAAGGTACCATTTACCCGGAGCTTGAAATGCAAGATGCGGATCGTTTGCAATTATTGGTTTACCGGTTACGGATTTTTTTTCATTTACAACCCAGTTGTTTGAACCGATGTGTGTTCCGACAAAACCCATAAAATTTCTAAATTCTCTATCGGTCTTAATCAAATCTAATGTAACATGTGGAGCTAATTGTAATCCGGGTGGAATTATTAACGGTGCGTTCTCAGGGTAATCGGGTATTATTTCTTTTACTTTTTCTGTATCAAATTTTTGCAGCAGATGCGAAATTGCGATATCGCTCCACCAACTTAAGTTCAATTCAAACGCCATTAGCTTTGCTAACAGAAGCGAGTGTTGAGGTTTCCATTTCTCCGGGTGAAAGCCGAGCACGTCGAACTCAACGGAATATTTCCCGTCGTTTTCATCTAAATAAAAATTGACGCCATTTGAATAGGCCTCTAAAATTAACTTTGCTTCAGGATTTATCCGGGTATAATGTTCTTCAACTGTTTCTTTTAAGCGGAGTGTTTTGAACATTTTATCGAATGGAATTGTTTTACTACCTATGACTTCACTTAACTTTCCTTCACCGGCTCTTCGCGCAAAATCCATTTGGAACATTCTTTCTTGAGCGTGAATATACCCGAGTGCAAATGCAGCATCGGATTCATTTTCGGCAACAATAAACGGAACGCCGAGTGAATCTCTGTAAACAGTAATGCTGTTATCGATTAACGATGTCTCTACTTTGCCGTCATAATCCGGCACATAACTCTTTATAAGAAAGTAGGAAATAAAAAAGAACGCAACAAAAAGAAGTATTAACGTTGATAAAAGGCCAAAGATAATCTTAGTAGATTTTTTCATTTTATATTTTGTTTATTCGTCTGCGCTGTTCAATAATTTATCCGGCAACGATTTGGAAGCTTTAGCGCCGAGTTCTTTTATTGTTTCAATTCTTCTAACAATGTTACCCTGTCCATCGTATAATTTATTTACTGCTTTACGGTATGAGTCTTGCGATTGTTCCAACCTCTTCCCGATATCATTCAAGTCTTCAATGAACCCGACAAACTTATCATAAAGCGCTCCGCTTTGTCTCGCAATTTCAATTGCGTTTTTATTTTGGTTTTCTCTACGCCAAATGTTTTCGATTGTGCGAAGTGTTGCAAGTAAAGTTGAAGGACTTACAATAACAATATTTCTATCAAATGCTTCGTTAAAGACCGAAGGATCTTTTTGTACAGCTAAACTGAACGCCGGTTCAACCGGGATAAACATTAAAACAAAATCAGGCGGATTAAGGTCTTCGATATTTTGGTAATCCTTTGCACTCAGGCCTTTTATATGTCCCCGAATAGAAATGATATGCTCTTTAATTGCTTTTTCTCTTTCTGTTTCAGTTTCTGCAGAAGAATATTTTTCATACGCAACAAGCGATACTTTCGAGTCGATAATTATACTTTTTTTATCGGGGAGTTTAATAATAACATCGGGGCGCAGTCTCTTCCCGCTTTCATCGGTAAAGCTTTCTTGAACTGTGTAATGATCGTCTTTAACCAATCCCGATTTTTCCAAAATTGATTCGAGAACAAATTCTCCCCACGATCCCATTACTTTTGTATCACCTTTTAGTGCTTTTGTCAGGTTCTCAGCTTCTTCGGACATGCGCTTATTCAAATCTTGTAAGTTCTTCAAGTGAGTTGTTAATTCTGAATAACTTTTTGTATCTGTTGCGTGAATTTCATCAACACGTTTTCTGAAATCGGTTATCTTTTCCCGCAGCGGGTCAAGAATGGTTTTTAAGTTTTCTTGGTTCTGTTGCGTAAACCGTTTGCTTTTATCTTCTAAAATTTCGTTTGCAAGATTTTTGAACTCGGTTTTAAATCTTTCTTGCAGTTCTTCAATTTCTTGTTTTTGATTGGCGAGTTTTTCTTCGAGATTATCATTTTGTGTGCTGATTTTCGAAAACTCGGAGCTTAATTCAAGCAGCTTCTTTCTTTCTTTTTCAAGATTATCTTTTAATTCATTTATCTCACTTTGGTAAAAAATAACTTTTTCTTCAGCCCGTGTTTTACCGGATTTTATTTCATCAAATTCCTCTGCCGATATTCCAGTTGCTGATTTTGTTGTTACTTTGGCAATCAGATAACCAATTATTGCCCCGACAATTAGACCAATTATTAAATAAATGATTTCCATTTTGCTCCTAATGTTTGCTTTTGTTGAATTTCGTTTCAACCGTTAGCAAAGTTAATCATATTCCTGCTTTCATTCACCGATTTTTATCGTTTGTTCACCGATAAACTCTTTATCCACCAACATTAATAGAATAATTTTCGACCGTATTTAAAACAAACGGAGGTAAAAATGTCAAGAAAAATAAATTTCAGCATGATAGTCGGTTTGCTGCTTGTGGTTTTAGGCGGGCTTTTTCTGCTCGATAATTTTGACGTCATTTATTTTGATGTTCCCTACTGGGTATTTAGATGGCAGACAATATTAATAATTATCGGCTTGCTGTTGCTTGCAAATTCGGAAAATAAAACGGCAGGTTTTGTGTTGATTGCAATCGGTGTTTTTGGTTGGTGGCCAGAACTTTGGCCTTTAGTATTAATAGGATTGGGACTATATATTCTTTACAAGAGAAAAGATCACACAATCAAAAAAGCTGATGGTCAACCTAATTTTGAAAGCAGTAATGATGATTACATTAATGATACAGCTATTTTCGGAGGCGGAAATAAGAGAATTAACACACAAAACTTTAGGGGTGGAAAACTTACAGCCGTTTTCGGCGGCTCTGAGATTGACCTTTTTGATTGCAGACTTGCAGAAGGAACAAACTACCTTGATGTATTTGCGATGTTCGGTGGAACCGATATTACAATGCCATCCGATTGGAATGTTAAAGTTGAAGTGCTGCCTATTTTCGGAGGATTCACCGATAAAAGAAGAAAAGAACCGAACCACGTTCCTGATCCTGAAAGAAAATTAATCATTAAAGGTTTGGTTCTATTTGGCGGGGGTAATTTAAAAAGTTAATTTGAATCGGAGGATAAAATGCAACGTTCAAGCGGTAGATTATTTGTCGGTTTAGCCTTGCTATTAGTTGGTGCGGCTTTTCTCTTGAGAAACCTTGATGTGTTTACTTGGGAGTTTGAACATTATTATCTCGGCTGGCCAACATTGGTTTTTATTATAGGACTGGCAATAACAATTTCTGCAAGAGGAAGCTTTTGGGGTTTCTCAATTATGATTGTTGGAGCAATCTTTTTTGCTGCAAGATATTACCATTATCCCGCCGGAGAAATTTTCGCTGATATATGGCCAATCTTTATAATTTTGTTTGGTTTATCAATCATTTTCAGTCATAAGAAAAACAAGTCCGAAGACAGATATAAATCTGAAAGTGGTTGGATAGACTATTCCGAAGATACAATTGATCTTACTTCAATTTTCACGGAAAACAAAAGAAAAATAGTTTCACAAAATTTTAAAAAAGCAAAAGTAACAACCCTTTTCGCCGGAACTGAATTAGATTTACGAAATGCAAAGCCTGCTCCGGATTGTGTAATTGAGTGCGATACTATTTTCGGTGGAACCGAAATTATTGTCCCATCAACCTGGGAAGTCGTCAATAAAAGTACTGCAATTTTTGGTGGTGCGGATGATGACAGAAGAAAATCAGCTCCGGTTGAAGGCGAAGATAAAATGAGGATAACTGTTAAAGGTTTTGTAATGTTTGGAGGTCTTGAGATTAAATCGTGAAACACCCGTTTACAAAAAATAAAACAAGCATTATTGTTTACTCATTCGTATGGGTAGTAATTGCTTTGATTCAAACATTTGCACTGATTTATGTGTTGAATTTTAGTTTTAACCTTGCTTTACTCGATTCATTAACATATAACATTATTCTTTTTGTATTGGGTTTAGCACTGTGGTATCCGACAAACTTCATCGATTTTGAAAACTCGACTACACTTACAATTTTGATTAATCACTCAGTCGGTGCTGTTATAACTACTTTTTTATGGGTTGGAACCGGTTATCTTTTTCTATCAAGTGTGGTTGAAGATAATGTTTATTTGGATTTCTTAAGCACATCGGTTATTTGGCGTTCTTTAATAGGATTGCTTTTTTATACAATCATTGTATCTATTTATTATTTGCTTATTTACTACACTAACTTCAGAGAAAAACTGCAGCAAGAATCGGAACTCAATGCACTTGTAAAAGAAGCGGAGCTCCGTTCGTTAAAATATCAGATTAACCCGCACTTTATTTTTAACAGTCTTAACTCAATAAGTTCGCTTACAATTTCGGATCCCGATAAAGCGCGTGAAATGACAATCAATCTTTCAACATTTCTCAGAGGAACACTTTCAAAAAATGAAAAACAGAAAACAAAACTTTCCGAAGAACTGGATAATGTAAGACTTTATCTTAAAATTGAACGCGTTCGTTTTGAAGGTAAATTTGAATTGACTGAGGAATTAAGCGATGAATGTTTGAATATGGAAGTACCAAATATGATTTTACAGCCGCTTTTTGAAAATGCAATTAAACACGGTGTTTACGAAAGTTTGAATTTGGTAAAGATAAATTTGAGCTGCAAAAGAGAGGGTGATTACTTAAAAATAACTGTCGCTAATAATTACGATAAGGACGCCGCACCTCGTAAAGGTGAAGGAATTGGATTGAAAAATATTCGAAATAGATTGCAGTTGATTTACAATCAAGATAATTTGTTGCGTGTTAATAAAGCCGATGGAAAATTTTCTGTAGATATATTTATTCCACTTGGAGAGAAATAAATGTCCGATAAATTGAGAACTATAATTATTGACGACGAAAAACTTGCTCGTGATATTGTAAAAAGATATGCCTCGAAAATTGATACGCTTGAAATAATTGAAGAATGCGGTAACGGGTTTGACGGAATTAAAGCAATCAATTCGCAAAAACCGGATTTGATTTTTCTCGACATTCAAATGCCCAAGTTAAACGGATTTGAAATGCTCGAATTGCTTGAAGAAAAACCGAAAATAATTTTTACTACTGCATTCGATCAATATGCCTTGAAGGCTTTCGACGTTAATGCTATTGATTATCTCCTAAAACCATTCTCGGAAGAACGCTTTACAGAAGCAGTAAATAAAGTGTTGAAAGAGCACTCAGACGCAAGCAATGAACGGGTAGAAAAACTAAAATCACACATTGATGAAGAAATTGAATATCTCGACCGGGTGATTGTAAAACAAAATCAAAAAATTACTATCATTCCAATAGATAAAGTTAGTTACTTCGAAGCGCAGGATGATTATGTGATGATTCATACAGAAGACGGAAAATTTCTTAAACAAAAAACGATGAAGTATTTTGAAGATCATCTCGACCCCAAAAACTTCATCCGAATTCATCGCTCGTCAATCGTAAATATTTCCCGGGTAAAAGAAATCGAACTTTTCGATAAAGATGCCTACAAAGCTATTTTGAAAGATGGAACAAAACTCTCAGTAAGCCGCAGCGGCTATACCAAGTTAAAAGAGGTTTTTGAGTGAGGAACTCTGACCCTGGGATTGACCGTGATTCTATCCACCCATAAATTGAACTTTACCCCCCCTATCACTATATTTTGATACTTAAAATGTCTTAAGGATATTCAAATGGATAAAGACCTCCAATCGGTTCAGGAAGCACGCGACCTCGCACGCAAAGCGAAAGAAGCTCAACTCGAATTCAAACATTACAATCAAGAACAAGTAGATAAAATTGTTAAAGCAATGGCGGATGCCGGATTTAAAGCTTCCGAAAAACTTGCGAGAATGGCTCATGAGGAAACCGGCTTCGGTATTGTTGAACATAAGGTGATTAAAAATCAATTCGGTACTCGCGATGTTTACGAATCGATAAAAGATCTCAAAACCGTCGGCGTAATTGAGGTTAAAAACAACGGTAAGATTGTGAAAATTGCAGAGCCGATGGGTGTTGTTGCAGCTTTAATTCCCTCAACAAACCCGACTTCAACGGCAATGTTTAAGACTCTAATTTCCTTAAAATGTAGAAATGCAATTGTCGCTTCACCTCATCCCAAAGCAGTAAATTGTATTACCGAAGCGAATAACATCTTAAATGAAGCAGCCGAAAAAGCAGGTGCCCCCAAAGGTTTGATTCATACTATGAGTCATCCCACTTTAGCCGGAACCGATGCATTAATGAAGGATAAAAACATTGGAGTAATTCTTGCAACCGGCAGTACACCGATGGTTAAAGCAGCATATTCAACCGGTACACCGGCTCTTGGCGTCGGCTCGGGCAATGTTCCGGCATTTATCGAACGGACTGCAAATTACCAGAAAGCTGTAGCCGATATTGTCTATGGAACTACATTCGATAACGGCACGCTCTGTTCATCCGAGCAGGCAATGATTGTAGACCGACCACTCAAAGATAAGGTGATTGAAGAAGCAAAGAAAAACGGCTGTTACTTTGTGAACAAAGACGAAAAAATGAGGTTGGAAAACACTGTTGCAAAGGGTGGAAAAATCAACGCGGATATAGTTGGGAAACCTGCAACATTTATTGCAAACTATGCCGGTTTTTCCGTACCCGAAAACACAAAGGTTTTAGTTGCAGAATGTACCGGTGTAGGTAAAGATGAACCGCTTTCAATTGAAAAACTATCACCGATGCTTGCATTTTATGTTGTCGACGGCTGGCTTGAAGGATGTCACAAGTGTATAGAATTACTTGAGTTCGGCGGTATTGGACATACAATGGCAATTCACTCGAACGATAAAGAAATTATAATGAAATTTGCTCTCGAGAAACCTGCATTTAGAATTGTAGTAAACACACCGAGTTCTGTTGGCGCTGTTGGTTATTCAACTGATTTAGTCCCTTCGATGACGTTAGGACCCGGAACATGGGGTGGCTCAATTATTTCTGAAAACGTAAGTGCAATGCACTTGATGAACATTAAAACTCTCGCATTCGAAACAAAACCGGTTAATCCTGGCAATGCGGTTAATTCATTCGGCACCGACAAGAATTTTAATTTGAGAAGTGAGACAACCCCCGGTTCATTTATGCAGCAGATTGAAGAAAGACTGCGGGCACGTGCCGGCAACGTAAATGTTGCTCCTTTTACCGCAAAGAAAAGTGATAATGGAAACAGCAGTAAATCAAAATTCGGCAGCGGAATTTCGGAAAGTGAAATTCAAAAAATTATTCGCGAGTTTAATAATAAATAGTTTTCTTTATTGAAAGAGATTAGCGCTTAGATCCGAGTTCACTTTTCCAAAACGGACTCATTTCAGCAAAGTTATTTCCTAATTATTATATTTAAGGATACGAATATACTATTTAATTAAAGTTAAGGAGTTTTTATGCACGAAAAAAGTATTGAATTATTGAACAAAGCTGTTGCCGATGAGATGCACGCTGTTCATCAGTATATGTATTTTCATTTTCATTGTGATGACCAAGGTTATGATTTATTAGCAAGTTTGTTCAGAAGAACTGCAATTGAAGAAATGATGCATGTTGAAAAACTTGCCGAGAGAATATTGTTTTTAAAAGGGGATGTTGATTTGAAAGCTGCGTATGAAGTGGATAAAATTCACGATGTAAGAAAAATGCTTGAAAAAGCAGCCCAGATGGAAGACGACAGCGCAAAAGAATATAATATTTGGGCAAATGAATCGGCTAAAAATAATGACAATGCCACCAAGAAAATTTTTGAAGCATTGGTAGATGATGAAGAACGTCATTTCGATCAATACGATAACGAAATTGACCAGCTAAAAAAATTCGGCGATAATTATCTTGCATTACAGTCAATAGAAAGAAGCCGTAGCAGAGAAGCCGGCGGAGCTGCTGCCGAATAATTCGTCAATTAAATAACCCAACTTTTTAAAAAGTTGGGTTTTTTAATAATTGTAGCACAGACATTCTTGTCTGTGCACAAAATAAAAGTTATAACCTTACAACTGCACAGATTGGAAAATCTGTGCTACGGGAATGTGTAAATTACTCAACTCACTCTAAAACCCGGGGTTAATTTTACCTGCCTCAAATGTATCTATTTCTTTATATTTGCATCACATTTAAAAAAATAAATTGCTATATGAACAACACTCCCGAATATTACGAAGAACAAAAAGATAAATATGAACGTAAACCGGTTTATTCAGGTTTGGGCTGGTTTTTGGTTACGTTTGTAGGTATGAGCGCTGTACCGACTAAAATAGAATTCTACGAAAAAGAGACCGGCAAACTTGCCGCCTCTTTTGATGATGAGGAAACTAGAAAAAAATATGTAGGAAGATTTTAACTATACCTATCCAACTTAAACTTTTCACCGAGATAAAGTTTGCGAACTTCCTCATCATCGGCTAAATCGTGAGCACTGCCCTCTTTAAATATTTTCCCTTCGATGAGAATATAAGCGCGATCAACTATGCTTAATGTTTCGTGAACGTTGTGATCAGTAATTAATATGCCGATATTTTTATGTTTCAGGTTGTGAACAATTTCCATAATATCTTCAACTGCAATCGGGTCAACTCCGGCAAATGGTTCGTCTAATAATATAAATTTTGGGTCGGTAGCTAGTGCCCGTGCAATTTCGGTTCGTCTTCTTTCGCCGCCGCTTAATTGGAAGCCTAAATTTTTGCGCAAATGACTTATACTCAATTCTTCCAACAATTTATCTGTCTTTTCTTTTCTTTGCTGCTTTGTTAAATTCATCATTTCTAAAACTGCCATAATATTATCTTCAACACTTAACCTTCTGAAAACGGATGCTTCCTGCGGAAGATAACCGATTCCCATTTTTGCACGTTTGTACATCGGTTCGTCGGTTATTTCATTTTCTTGCAGAAATACTTTTCCGTCGTTTGGTTTTATCATACCGACAATCATATAAAAAGTAGTAGTCTTACCGGCACCGTTGGGACCTAGCAATCCGACGACTTCACCCTGCGTGACGTTTATGGAAACATCACTTACAACCGTTCTCTTTTTATATATTTTAACCAAACCTTCACTGCGTAATTTTAATCGTTCGGACATATTATTCTCTTATCAATTTTTTAAGGTCGCTTTTCTTTGGGCGATTTTCATAAATAATAAATTGGGGCAATGTAAATTCCCTTTCTTTTCCTTCAACTAAATTTTCGGGATGATATTCACTCAAAACACTTTCGTATAATCGAACATCTACAACCTGCCCGTCTTCAAAAAATATTTTTGCTTTCTGCGAACTCGATTTGATTAAACCGCTCGGTTCACCTTCTTCGTACATATAATAAATACTGAGAACATTATTAAAAACATCTGTCCGGGTAATTGTGCTGTCGTTAAAATACATATTAATTTTTTCGCCGGAAATTTGATCGTAACGCCACTCGTAATTTTCTTTTTTCGAAATTATCAAACTGTTGCCCCGTACGTCAATCCAATCAAGTACATTTTCTTTAAGATGAATAAAAACCGAATCACCGATTAATTGGTTACCGTCGCTCCAGATAATGGGCTGTGGTGATTCATCACTTAGCTTAAAAGTTTCTATAACTTCATTTGCATTATACATAATTGATTTTTCATTTACGGAAGAAAACTCCCCCCGAATAATCTTAACGGAATCTGTTGCAATAAATCTTTTTGTTGAGTCATTATAAGATTCCATTACCTTCGCCGAGATAAACAGTGTGTCGAGTTTTCCTGAAGCAGATGTGTCAACCTGTAAAAACAGTGGCGAGCCGGTGATTTTGGAGTACTCGATTTTATTATCGTTGTAAAGAGAATCACCGTAAATAAGAACATCATTAGCAAAGTTATCAACACGCACGTTCCCGAATGCGTATGATGTTTTTTCATCTCTGTAATGTCTAACACTATCGGCAAAAATGATTGAAGTAGAATCCATCACCTGTACATTGGCTTTTGCGTTAACTCTTTCATCTTTTTTGAAGTAATAAAGTTCATTTGAAGTTAGAGTAAAATTAGAATCGTTTAATTCAACATCTCCGAAAAACTGTGCGAACTCATTATTAAAATAATACTTTCCTCGGTTTGCTTTTAAGTCCATCCCAGGTTGACTCAAATAAATCGTTGTATCGCTTTGAGCTATTTTTTTATCGCCAAAATAATAACCCTTTTCGGATTTAATAACCAAAGTATCTTGAATTGCAACTACATCGCCTATCAGTTCAATTTCATTTTTTGAAAGATATTGAATTGCTTTATTGCAATTTATAATTACATCACCCTGTGTTATAACAACATTCCCGATCACTTCACGAATGCTTTCTCCGTTGACTGTTTTACCGACCAAACTATCACCAACAACCGTTACCATTTCACTCTGCTGTGAAAATGTCACAATCGAAAACAATATTAAAAGGGCTGTGAGCTTTTTCATTTATTTTCGTTCTTCAAAGCTGTTGAATAAGTGATGTTGTAGATTGTATAATTATTAAGTCCTTGATCGGAAACAAACCCGTAACCTTCAATTCGTTCTTCGGGAGTAGTTATGGTAACAAATTTATCGGTTGTGATTTTTCTCGTTTTGTTTACCCACTTAAGTTCATCGGTTGTAAGAACAGTGCCGCTGTCATTTACTGCAACAACTGAATCGATCGCAAACATATCCTGCGTTCTATCGTCAACCCTACCGCGCTTTGAGGTTAACTGCGATGCTTTGTTTTCGTTTTCATCAAAAAAATTAATTTTCACACCTTCGAGCAAAGTTTCTTTTTTTTCATCAAAAACTTGAATGTGGTCTGCATAAACTATTGCTTTCAATATTCCGTCATCGGTAATAAGAATTTTCGAGTTCCAGCTTTCCTGTGTAGGGATTTCACCCTCACCAATCGATTCATTCAAGATAGGTTTCACTTCTTCCTTGCATGAAATAAAAAGTAAAATAAATCCCGTTATAATTAACGCAATTCTCATCTTCGCTGAAGACCTATTTCAATTAAATCGTGTAAGTGGATTATCCCAATTGGTTTGTTTTCTTCGTTAGTTACAACGAGGGAAGTGATTTTGAAGTTTTCCATCTGCTGAAGAGCAAACGAAGCAAGGTAATCCGCTTTAATAGTTTTGGGGTTTCTACTCATTACATCTTTAGCTTTAAGATTACCGATTTCGTTTTGCTTTTCTAACAGGCGTCGCAGGTCGCCGTCGGTTAAAACACCAATCAAATTTCCGTTATCATCAACAACGGAAGTAACACCGAGACGTTTTGAAGTCATTTCAAGTATTGCATCTTTTAGCGCAGCATTTTGATTTACAATTGGAACTTTGTCTCCTTTAAACATAATTTCCGAAATTTTAAGAGATAACCTTTTACCCAAACTTCCGGCAGGATGTAGAAAGGCAAAATCATCTGTAGTAAAACCTCTCATTTCAAGCAATGTAATTGCTAAAGCATCACCCATCACAAGCGCGGCAGTTGAAGATGAAGTCGGTGCCAAATCATAAGGGCAAGCTTCTTCTTTAACATTAACGTTCAAGAAAATATCACATTCTCTGCCGATTTTAGAATCTTTTTCCCCAAGCATACCGATCAAAGTTACTTTCATTCTTTTCAACATAAGCATAAGATTGAAAAGTTCATCGGTATTCCCGCTTTTAGAAATCATAATTACTACATCTTCACTCCGTACCATGCCTAAATCTCCGTGCAGTGCGTCGGTTGGGTGAAGATGAACTGCCGGTGTTCCGGTTGAATTGAGAGTTGCAACAATCTTTCTGGCGATTAAACCGGATTTTCCCAAACCGGTTATTATAACTCTTCCTTTTGTGTTGAGGATTGTATTGGCGGCTTTTACAAATTCCTCATCTAAAAGTTCGTAAAGATGAGAGACCGCTTCACTTTCTATTTTTATTACCTGCTTACCTTTCTCTAAAATTTCTTTATCAGTCAATTTTATTTCCTCCAAAATTTTTTGAAGAAAGATTTTTTCTTTTCTTGCGGTTTAGGTGAAAACAAAGAGTAATCAATTTTAATTTTATTAAGATATTTATTGTACATCAAAAATCCTTGTGCAATTTCCGTGTCGGTTAAATCATCAAGATGTGAAAAAAGACGACTTACATTCAAAGCAATTTCAGGATTTCTTTCTTGTTTAGCCCGCATAATTTCGTTATAAAAATTTGTCTGCGGTATTAAATGATTGATTCCGGTTTCGGCTTCATACACCCACACACGTTTAGTCTGCGGTGCAATGGCAATAACAACATTGTTTTTGATGAGATGAACTTCCCTAACATTACTTTTATCAACGGGAGATTTTTTACCCGGCTGCCATTCGGAATAAGTCCAATATTTTTCTATAGTTTTATTGAACTCTCCTTTACCCTTCACCACAAAATCAAGTTCAATTTTTTCTTCAAACTCACCGTGAATTGAAATTTCGATTTGGTGAGTCGGTGTAAATATTTTACCAACAGCGAACATATTTTCCGCAGGAGCTGTGAAATCCGGTTTATCGTTTTCTTTACCGAGCACATAATCATCCTGGTCAAATCTTCCTTTACCGATTAGAAAAAGGTCATCAAGTTTATCGTTATAAATTTTATAACCCGGACGGTTAGCAGGTAAAATTTTGCGAAGATATTCTTTTTCCGTATCTGTTAATTTACGCGGATATTTTTCGGAGCTGATATTAGGAAGCATAAAATCTTTTATTGTAAAACAATCGACTTGATTTCATTAAGCAGAATTTCAACATCTTCGGCGGGAATAATTTTCTGTACGACTCTTTTAACTTCTCTGCGAGCGTTTTTGGGAGCCGCACTTATTCCCACCTTCTGAAGTAAAGGTATATCCAATAAATCATCACCAATAAAAAAGACTTCACTAAAATCTATTCTAAGATTATTAATTATTCTTTCTGCATTACTTAATTTATTAATTGAAGAATTTATCACATGAATATTATACTGTTCGACCAAGTTTGTAACTTCATCATTTTGTCTGCCGGTGATAATTGCAAACAGAATCCCCTTTTCACAAATCTCTTTTATAAACTTTTTGAGCGGAAGCAGAATTTGTTCTAATGTAAAATCCCGGTTTTCCTGAATTAATACACCATCCAAATCAAAAAGCACAAGTTTAATTTTCGATACAGTGTTGTTAGAGTTCATAACCTTTTACAACAGAATCAATTTTTTGAATTGTAACAAGAAGTTCTTTTAACTTTTCCAACGGAAGCTGACTTGCCGCATCGCTCTGTGCATTTTTCGGATCAGGATGAACTTCCAAAAAGAGTGCGTCAATTCCTACCGCCGTAGCTGCTTTTGCCAAAGGGAAAATATATTCGGGATTACCACCGGTGACTCCTCCATTCCCAGGCGTCTGCACCGAGTGTGTTGCATCCATTACGACAGGGTATCCCAATTCTTTCATCATAACTAACGAACGCATATCTACAACCAAATCACGGTAACCAAATGATGTACCTCTTTCCGTGAGCAAAATATTTTTGTTGCCGGTCGATTCAACTTTTTCAGCAGCGTGTTTCATATCGGGCGGATACATAAACTGACCTTTTTTGATATTAATTGACTTGCCCGATTTTCCCGCTGCAATCAGCAATTCCGTTTGTCTGCAAAGAAATGCCGGAATCTGTAATATATCCGCAGCTTCCGAGGCACTTTCGATTTCATCGGTGTTGTGTACATCGGTAATTACGGGAAGATGTAACTCATCTTTGACTTTTTTCAAAATGCCGAGCGCTTCATCAATTTGTAATCCCACAAACGAATTTAAACTGGTACGATTTGCTTTTTTGTAACTCGACTTAAAAACAAAAGGGATATTCAATTCACCCGCAATCTTTTTAATTTCATTTGCTGTTGAAAGAATCATCTCTTCATTTTCAACAACGCAAGGACCGGCAATCAAAACAAACGGTCGATTATCACCGAACTTTATATTTTTTACTTCCACCATAATTATTCAAATAAATTATTTTGATCTAACTTACCTCGCTTAGTGCGATTGAACTTTTTATAAGCAAACTGGGTAGCTTCTCTTCCACGCGGAGTTCGTTGAATAAATCCCTGCTGAATTAAGAACGGTTCGTAGACTTCTTCAATTGTTCCGGGGTCTTCGTTTACTGCCGTACCGATTGTATTAATGCCTACCGGTCCACCGTTGAATTTATCGATGATAGTAAGAATAATATCTTTATCCATTTCATCAAGACCGTCTTCGTCAACTTCGAGTGCGAGCAATGCTTTTTTTGCAATTTCAATATCAATCGTTTTTTTGTTTTCGTAATCAGCAAAGTCCCGGGTTCTTCTCAAAAGTCTGTTTGCTATTCTCGGTGTTCCGCGCGAACGTTTTGCAATTTCGGACGCAGCGTTTTCGTCAATTTTTATACTGAGGATTGAAGATGAGCGTTTAATAATTTTTGTAACAAGCTCGGCATTATAATAATCCAAACGAGATTTAATTCCGAATCTATCACGCAGAGGAGCGGTTAATAAACCTGCTCTTGTCGTAGCACCGATCAGAGTATATTGAGGCAGCTTAATTTGAACTGTCCGCGCATTCGGACCGGCATCAATCATAATATCAATTTTATAATCTTCCATTGCAGAGTAAAGGTATTCTTCAACAACGGGACTAAGGCGATGGATTTCATCGATAAACAATACAGATTTTTCTTCGAGATTCGTTAGTATTCCGGCTAAGTCACCCGGCTTTTCAAGTACTGGACCGGATGTGGTTTTTATGGGAACATTCATTTCATTTGAAATGATATGTGCTAATGTTGTTTTTCCTAATCCGGGCGGACCTGTTAGCAAAACGTGATCGAGTGCTTCACCGCGTTTTTTTGCAGCGCCTATAAAAACTTTTAGATTGTCGGTTATTTTGCTCTGCCCCACAAATTCGCCAAACTTTAAGGGACGAAGAGCATTTTCTACCTGTTTATCTTCGGCTTTTAATTTAGGATCTATTTCGCCTGAATTTCTCATATGCAAATTTACTTATAATAACCCGTTGTATGAAATAAAAATGAGATTAATAAATTATGTTGTACTTATTTCTTAAACAATGTGAAACTCCAACAGCGTTTTAATATAATTATTCTCCTTCTAATACTTCAATAATGAAACAGCTGCGCTGTTTCGTTTGATTGTTCTCGAAATGAAGTCCTGTAGGACTTCCAATATTTTAGTAATATCAAAGCTAACGTTTAATTTACAACTTCGTTGAAGCTTCACTGTTGATTCAATTTTTGCAGTGGCATTATTTATAAATGTTAATCACAAAGCAAAATTCTGTTTTCTATACTTGTTGAATTTCTCAATTCCGACTACCATTGATCCCATTAAAACATACATCACCGCAACGGCAAGCAATGTAAGCGGAGTGTTGAGAGTCTGTCCGTATTGTTTATACAAACCCGGTATCCACGCACTTCCGTAAAGAATAACCAAATGAACAACATAAATCAAAAGTGTGTGCCTGCCGATAAGCTTTATAAAATTAGGAATGTGCTCAATTTTAATAACCAGTAAAGAAACCACCCCGTTAAGCATAATTACAAACCCGATTCTCAAAAAAAATACTGATATACCGTAAGAGATATTCAAGTTGGTACCTTCAATCCAATAATTAATTTGCGAACTGATAAAGTAGACCGTCATAAAACTTAAACCGAGTACAATTAGGCTTGAGCCGAATCGTTTCTTTTTAAAGATAAGCGGATTGTGAGCAAGAAAAACTCCAAGCAACGAACCGCCGATCACATAACCTGCCCAAGGGAACAGCGGAAATAATGAACCGGTTTTGCTGTACATATATGCTGCAACCGGTGCGGGTAAGAATTGATCCCAATTGATTAAAGAAATAAACGGATAGCTAAGCACAAAGAAGGATGCACCGAGTGAGAGTATTAAGTAGTGCGATACTTTAATCTTTTCGGCAAGTAATGAAAATAAAATTATAAACAGCAGTCCAAACCCGATTAAGTGAAGTGCATCGACAGCAAAAAATATTCTCCACTGCTCAGCAGTAACATCCGAAAAATCAAATATTTTATAAGTGGGATAGCGAAGAAGGTAACCCAAAAAGACAAGCAGTAAAAATCTTTTTAATCCTTTAATAACTCTTTGCCTGTTATGAGTTGGACTGTTGTAAAACAAAAGATATGTAAACACAACCCCCGCGGTAAACATAAAAATGGGTGCAGTGAAACCGCGCATTGTGTGCCAAACAACATAAAACAGACTTTCGGAATTACGAATGCTGCTATCTAAAAAAGTGTGAACAGTATGCCCCTGTACCATCATAAGAACGGCAAAAGCGCGCATTAAATCCAAAAATATAATTCGATTTGATTTCGTCTGAGTCACAAATTAGTAACCATAGATACGAATTTAACTGAGGTTAAGATACTTAAAGAAATAATAATGATAAAATAGATGAAACAAAAAAAGGCTGACCATAATTTTATGATCAGCCTTAAGAAAAGATAAACTTACCTATCTACCAATTTGGTCGAGTTTTTCTTTTTTGGCAAGCAATTCTTCCTTGCTCTCAACGTGGTTCGGATCGGGAACACAGCAATCAACAGGACAAACGGCAGCACACTGCGGTTCATCGTGGAATCCTACACATTCGGTACATTTATCGGGAACAATATAGAAAAATTCATCCGAGTAAAAACCTTCAGCACCTGATGGAGCAGGATCACCTTCACCGTAAGTTTTGCCTTCCAATTCCCATTCAACCCCACCTTCGTAAATTGCAGTATTGGGGCATTCCGGCTCGCAAGCACCACAATTGATGCATTCATCAGTTATCATAATTGCCATAGCTTGTCTCCTTTCAATATGTGATTAAATTTTTTCTATCTGGGGAATCTTTTCAATCTCAATTTTAATATTTCCTTCGGAAAAGTAAAGTTCGAGATTGGTTATTAAATAATTAATTTTTTGCAGCAAAATTTCAAGCTCAATTCCTTTATAATGCGGAATGTACTCTTTTAGTTTGTCGGTTCCTTTTTTAAACTGGCTAAGAGAGCCTTTGTAATTTTGATTCAAAAGATGATACCCGCCGACCGAAATTTGCACCATTCCCTGAAAGAAAAGTCTTTCTTCACTTTCAGCTGTCATCCACAAATTTTCAAAGAAATCGTGTGCAGCAAAAAAATCTTGCTCATTGAAGAGTTTTACCCCTTCTTCAATTTGATTATACATCTATAAAAATATCAAATTTTCGTGATAATAAAAAGACAAAATATTCTGAATTACCATCCACCGCTGGCGCCGCCACCGCCGAATGAGCCGCCACCGCCGGAAAAACCGCCGAAACTTCCACCGCCGCCAAATCCTCCGCTGCTTCTTCCACCGCTCAAACCACCCAATAAAATTAAGCCGGCCAAACCGCCACCGCGTCTGCCGCGCGAAAAAATAGAAATTAGTATGAAAAGAATTATATAAATAATCGGGAATCCACCCCCGTCTTCCTCGTCAACTTTTTTATCACGTTTATATTCACCAATGGTAGCTAACTTTATTGCTTCCAATCCGGCTTTTACACCGCCGTAATAATCATCTCTTCTGAAGTGAGGTGCGATTTCATTACGGATAATTGAACTTGCCAATGCATCAGGTAAAGCTCCTTCTAATCCGTAACCGACTTCAATTCTCATCTTCCGGTCATTCTTTGCAACAAACAGTAAAACTCCGTTGTTGTTTTCTTTCGTCCCTATTTTGTTTTGTGTCGCAACTTCATATGTGTACATCTCAATTGGGTAAGTGCCGAGTGAACTGATCATCAAAAATACAACTTGGTTTGACGTAGTGTCGTCAAAGTTCTTTAAATCACTATTTAGGTAATTTAATTCACTTGACGAAAGTGTATTTGTAAAATCCGTTGCATACCTCTCCAACTTCGGAATTTGCGATTGTGCAATTGAGATTGAAATAATAAACAATATGTAAAAAGTGTGTTTAATCTTCATTAATTAAAACTGAACCTCGGGAACTGTTTCCGCTCCTTCAGCTGCTTGGAAATATTGTTTTTGATTGAAGCCTGCAATACCTGCTATAAAGTTAGCAGGGAATCTTCTAATAGTAGTGTTGTACTCTTGAACTGTTTGGTTAAATTTCATTCTTTCAACGGCAATTCGATTTTCAGTCCCTTCCAACTGCGCCTGAAGCTGCATAAAGTTTTCGTTAGCTTTCAACTGGGGATAATTTTCAACGGTAACAAGTAATCTTGATAATGCATTACCGAGTTCACCTTGAGCGCTTTGAAATTGCTGGAAAGCGTTCGGGTCTTCTAACATCTGCGGAGTGACATTAATTTGATTTACTTTTGCACGTGCTTCGGTAACTGCCGTATAAGTTTCTTTTTCGAAATCGGCAACACCTTTAACTGTGTTAACCAAATTGGGTACTAAGTCAGCTCTGCGTTGATATTGGTTTTCAACTTGAGCCCAGCTTTGGTTTACACCTTCTTCGAGTGTAATTAAGTTGTTGTAAATACTAACACCCCACATAACGAAGCCGATAATAATTACAACAATAACGGCTCCCACGCCGCATCCAATCATTAGTCCTTTATTTTTTGCCATAATTTCTCCGTAATATTAATTTGTTAAACTTCTTGTTGGGGCAGGAACTCTGCCTCCTCTACTTACAAATCCCGCGCCGCTTATTTTTCGCACTTCCATAATCGGAGCTTTACCGAGCAAGCCGCCGTAATCAACAGACTCTCCGACTTTCTTTCCGTAAGCCGGTATAATTCTCACGGCTGTAGTTTTATCATTAATTACTCCGATAGCACATTCATCGGCAATAATTCCGGCAATATTGGCAGTTGAAGTATCACCCGGTACGGCAACCATATCGAGTCCAACCGAACAAACAGCAGTCATTGCTTCCAATTTTTCTAAAGAAAGGTTACCGTTTTCAACGGCACGAATCATTCCTTGATCTTCACTTACAGGAATAAAAGCGCCGCTTAACCCGCCAACGGCAGTTGAAGCCATAAGGCCGGCTTTTTTAACTGAATCATTCAACATAGCAAGTGCGGCAGTTGTTCCGGGTGCACCAACATCTTCAACACCCATTGCTTTAAGTATATCGCCTATGCTGTCACCTTCGGCAGGCGTAGGTGCAAGAGACACATCCACAATACCGAACGGAATTCCGTGTTTCTTTGCAACACTTCGCCCTATCAATTCACCGGCGCGTGTAATTTTAAAGATGGTTTTCTTAATTACTTCCGCAAGTTCATTTAGATCTACTTGTCCCGCCTCTCGAATTGCATCGAGTACAACACCGGGACCGCTGATGCCAACATTCAAAACAACTTCGGGTTCGCTAATACCGTGAAAAGCTCCGGCTACAAACGGATTATCTTCGACGGCATTTGCAAAAACTACAAATTTAGCACAGCCGATTGAATCAGAATCTTTCGTAAATTCTGCGGTTTTTTTAATTACATCAGCAACCATATTTACAGCATCCATATTAATGCCGGCTTTAGTTGATGCAACATTTACCGAAGCGCAGACTCTTTTTGTTTGTGCTAGCGCATAAGGAATTGATTTAATCAATTCACTTTCGCCGTTTGTCATCCCTTTTTGAACAAGCGCAGTATAACCGGCAATGTAATCTATTCCGATATCCTCAGCTGCTTTATCAAGTACTTTTGCAATTTCAATAAATTCTTCGGCATTGCAATAATCAAAAGGAATGGAAGCCGGCGTTATTGAAACTCTTTTATTTGCGATTGAAATACCATAACGTGCTTCAACTTCTTTCGCATAAGCAACGTGATTTTTGCCGTACTTTAAAATTTTGTCGTAAATTTTTTGTTTTGTGATTTCCAAATTTCTATCAGCACAATCTCTTAAACTAATTCCCAGAGTGACGGTTCTAATATCAAAGTGTTCGATTTCCGTCATCTTTATAGTTTCCAATATTTCTTCGAATTCGTAATTCATTTTCTCTTAATGTAAAATTGTGAATGTATAATGTATAATTACAATGCTGTTCATTTTGCATTGAAAATTATGCATTGTTAATTATAAGCGATGCATCATTCTAAATACATCTTCATGCTGCAGATAAATTTTAATTTTCAGGTTATCTGCAATACGTTTCATTTCTTCCTGAAGTTCTTTAAAATCTTTGGGTGAGTTTGTGATGTCTACAATCATAATCATTGTAAAAAACTCTTCCATAATTTTCTGACTGATATCCTGGATATCGCATTCGGCATCACTCAAACTCTTTGTAATTGCAGCAACAATACCGGGTGAATTAATTCCGAAAGAAGTTATAATAATTCTTCCTTCTGCGGATTCGCTTTTTGTACTCGGAATTTCAGCGGCGAAAGATAATTTTTCCGCTGCTTTGGTAACAATGTTTTTAACTTTTTGAGGTGTTGCTTCCTCACCCAATTCATTGATAGCTTCAATAGTGAGTTTTCTTATTTGATCTTCGGTAAGTTTCACGGTTTTTCACCTTTGTAATTTTCCATTAAATAGAATAACGATTCATTAGCAATTTTAATGTTTTCGTTCTCAGCAAGTTTTCCGGCATTTTGAATATTACCGCGGTAAAATCTCAACCAAAGCATTGAACCGACTGCTGCACCGTCAAATACACGATCGGCGGCAAACGCATTTATTGTCAAATAACCCCAGAGAACATTCCATGCTAAAGACATAAAACCGGAGATGTAATTACCAGTATAAAATTGTCCGGCACCGGGCAAAATATAAGAAATTACACGTGCAAAAGTAACCGAATATTTATCGTTTTCAACTTGTTCACAAAGGATTTTGAGTTCATGATTCTCTGAAATATTACCAAAACTTTCGCTGGCTAAATTCCATTTATTATCCAGCATGTAAGTCCAACCTCGCCAGTAATGAATTTTATTTTGAACTTTTACCGGGTGTTTTTCTTTTTCCAATTCATCAAGCAGTTGAAGTGACCGTTGAAAAGTGCCTCGCAAAATATTGCATCTTATTATTTGAAAATCCGCTTCGGCTTGTTCTTCACTATTTTGAGTTGCAAATTTTGCTTTTGATAGGTATTCAATTGCGTTATCATAAAAGCCGCCTTTTTTATAAGCCCTACCAATTTTGTAATTCGCTTCAAAAGTATAAATATTTTCCGTGTCGAAAAATTGGAGTCGTTTGAATTCTGTTATCGCACTAAAATATTCTTCTTGGTTGAAGAGTTGGTTGGCGTAATCGTATTGTAGACGGAGATTATCGTTTGCTGTTAACGATAATGTTATTATGAAGAATGCTATGTAGAATCGTCGTTTCATTTAACAAAATTCTCCAAAACAATAGAACGCAAATTACACAGATGCAACTGATTCACACTGATTTAATCTGTTATAATCTTCCTAATCTGTGTCATCTGTTTTCCATTACTTTACTATTCACAAAGCCAATTACTTTTGGGCACAAAGTGATTATTTATGTTTAAGAAAAATTTCAAGTCACTATCGAATGCAATACGAATATTTGCGTTATAAATTTGGGCGGAAGCGGCAGAGCCGTAAACGTTGCCTACATAAAAATATGCTGCTATTCCGGCAAACAGCCATCCTCGGAAATCGTGATTAGCTTGAAAGTTATCAATTGATAAAAATGTGAGCACACCGATCATCAAAAACGCCGTAATTCCATCACCGTAATTTTCGGTATATACTTTCCCGAGTCCCGGAACAACGGCACTCATTATGGCTGCAAGTGCGGGACTTTTACTTTCCAAGTTTTTTTTCCTCAAATAAAATTTCAGCAGTTCAATGCTTTCATTGTTGTTAAATGGTTTAAAGAACGAAACAGAATCATCAATTTCGGAACTAGAATAAAGTTTAGAAAGATTCACCAATTTTTGAATATCGTTGTCGTAATCTGAATTATTAAAAGAGCTAAGATAGTATTCGCCTCTTAATCTTGTGAAGAAACCCGAAAGATAAATCGATCTGTAATATTCGAAATTAGCTTCGTTTATAAGCGATGAATTTTTACTTAACATTCCAAAGTATTTTTCGGAATCGTTAAATCTATTAATCTTCTGGTAAGCAAGAGCGATTTTGAACTTGAGAGAATCATTTTCTTTTTCATTTAGAACAGACTTGTATTCATCAATTGCTCTAATGTAATCACCAGAACAAAATAGATAATCGCCGAACTGTAAACGATTCTCAACTGAATAAAAACTCGTTTTATTTTGAGCAAAGGCTGGAATTAAATTAAGTGATAGAAGAAGTAATAAGTTGAGTATTGCCTTATTCATCATTTGAAATTTCTAATTCAATAAGTTTATCGACCGAACCAAGTGTATATTTATAAGCGGGGTCATAAAATTTGCCGTTTTTGTGAACCTGGTAACTTTGCAGCCCTTTAAAAAAGTTTGTATCCCGTGTGAATCTATCAGCAAACATTAATGCACCTTGGATGATATTTGTCTCTTCAACAGCATCCACAAAGAAAGCCGAACATGAAGGATAAAACGGGCAGTTATCGCCGTCATAATCTGAGAACAATTTATAATAAGCAAATTGAAAACCCGAGACAATCAGGGTTGAAAAACTTGATGAGTCTACCCGGTGTTTTTTCTGAAGGACACCTTCAATTTTATAATCTGTTTTTTCTTTTTGCCACTTATAGGTCTCCGGCTGTGCAGATATTATTAGGGGTAAAACAAAAAGAATGAATAAAAATTTATTCATTATCAACATCAAGTTTTAGACGATTCATAAATAACACAAGAGATAACTTACCGTAAAGAGCATTCAGACATAAACAAACTCCGCTGGGCCAGCAGAGTTCGTTTGTCTTTTTATTATGAAATACTTTTTTAAATTCTTCAGGGTCTCTTAATGAATCGTAATTATTATTATCAATTGTCTTTGTTAAATCGAGTTCACCTTTCAATCCATCTTTATACTCAAGGTAGATTTTTTGTTTTTCCAATGGATGGTATACAATTAAGCATGCCATTTTATATTAATCTCTTAATAGTTCTCTTCCTATAATTATCCTTTGAATTTCGGAAGTACCTTCGTAAATCTCGGTAATTTTTGCATCGCGCAAATATCTCTCAACCAAATATTCACGAACATAACCATAACCACCGTGAATTTGGATAGCATCAAGTGCACATTGAACGGCAATTTCTGATGAATATAATTTAGCCATAGCAGCTTCTTTAACATATTTTTTGCCGGTATCTTTCATATTTGCTGCTTGAAGTGTGAGTAATTTAGCCGCTTCAATTTTTGTTGCCATATCGGCTAATTTAAATTGAATAGCTTGGTGATTTGCAATCTCAGTACCGAATGCTTTTCTTTGCTTTGCATAATTTTTAGCAGCTTCTAAAGATGCTTCGGCAATACCTATTGCCTGAGATGCAATCCCGTATCTGCCACCGTTGAGAATGTTCATCGCAAAGTTAAATCCCTTCCCAACTTCCCAAATTACATTTTCTTCCGGCACTCTAACATTTTCAAAAGTAAGCGAGCACGTATCGGAACTTTTTATTCCCAATTTGTCCTCTTTTTGGCCGTGTCCAAAACCTTCCCAGCCCTTTTCAACAACAAAAGCCGTAATCCCTTTATGACCTTTTTCTTTATCAGTCTGAGCCATCACAATATAGTAATCTGCAGACTGACCGTTGGTAATCCAATTTTTCATTCCATTAAGTACCCAATAGTCACCGTCCTTTTCGGCAGTAGTTCTCTGCTGTGTAGCATCACTGCCGGCTTCCGGTTCCGATAATGCAAATGCACCCAGTTTATCGCCGCGGGCTAAGGGCTTTAGGTATGTTTCTTTTATATGGTCGGAACCATATTTCTCTAAGCCTGCACACACGAGCGAATTGTTAACAGACATAATAACACCCACGCTTGCATCAACTTTCGAGATTTCAATCATAGCAAGCACATAACAAATTGTATCCAAACCGGCACCGTCATATTCGGGTGAAACCATCATCCCCATAAATCCGAGTTCGCCAAGTTTTTTTACAATTTCAGTGGGAAACTCTGCATTTTTGTCTCGCTCAACTGCCGATGGTGCTATTTCATTTTGAGCAAATTCACGAGCAGTTTGCTGAATCATTAATTGTTCTTCGGTGAGTTCGAAATTCATTATAACGCCCCGTAATTTTGTGAGGTTTTTGTTTATTTATTTATGTAGAAAAGTTTTTCTTACGAGCCGTACCAATTTACAGCATTTCAAACTAATTAAAGTTTGCAGAAATTTCAATAAAAATACTCTGCAATCAATTTCTTTGTTATATTTGAAACCCGTGAACGCAAAGAATAATAAAATAGAACTTAAGGGAATGACGCTTGAGGAAATTAAGAATTATTTCTCTTCAATCGGTGAAAAGCCTTTCCGCGGAGAGCAGGTTTTTAACTGGCTTTATAACCATTTGGAATTTGATTACGATAAGATGCTAAATATTCCCAAATCACTAAGAGAAAGGTTGAAAGGAACTACATCTTTAGTGAGTTTAAACTTAGTAGGTTATCAAGATTCTCCATTTACGAAAACAAAAAAATATTTGTTTGAAACACTTGACGGCAAAAAAATTGAATCGGTTGTAATACCGGATAAAGATAGAAACACACTTTGCGTTTCAACCCAAGTAGGCTGCCCGCTTGATTGTAAATTTTGTGCAACCGGGTTAATGGGTTATAAACGCAATCTTTCTTCGGGTGAAATTGTCGACCAATATCTTTTAGCAGCAAAGGATTACGGGAAAAAATTTATTACAAATATTGTTTATATGGGAATGGGCGAACCGCTGTTGAACTTTAAGAATACTCTAGATTCTGTAAAGATTTTTACAAACGAATTGAACACCGGTTTAAGCAGAAATAGAATTACTCTCTCAACGGTCGGTATTCCCGAAAAAATTCGTGAGTTAGCAGACAGCAACATAAGAGTTAAACTTGCTTTGTCTCTTCATTCTTGTTTTGATGATATTCGAAGCACTATTATGCCCATAAACAAAAAATATTCGCTCGAACAAAACTTAGAAGCATTACGATATTATTCTAAAAGAACAAAGACAAGAATAACTTTTGAATACACTATGCTGAAAGGAATAAACGATAGACCTGAAGATATAAAAGCACTCTCGCATTTGTGCAAACAGTTGCCGGCAAAGATTAATATAATTCCCTTTAACTCGATAAAACATATGGACCCGGACGGACTCTCAGGTCAGCTTGAGCCAACACCAATTGATAAAATTGAAAATTTTGCTAATCAACTAAGAAACAACAGCGTTACTGTTTTCGTTAGAAACACACAAGGCAACGACATCGCCGCGGCGTGTGGACAACTAGCAGTTAAGGCTTCTTAAACAGAGGAAAAATAATGAAATACTTTTTATATGCCCTTATTATAACCGTAATTACATTCGGGCAAAGTGCCGAAACAAAAAAAGATAGTCTGCATCAAAACAAACAATCAGTGAAACAGCTTAATAAAAATTTGCGCAACGAAATTGACAGTCTTAAAATATTACGTGATTCTCTTGAAAGAAAATTGAGAACGGAGTTAACAGAACTTTATATTTTGAGGTACGGCAAAGATGTCGGTGGTAAAGTTGCCATGGGTCAAATTTGGACAGGTATGACTGAAGAAATGATGCGCGACAGTTGGGGTGAACCTGACAGTATCTCCGTAAATAAGCAACCTTGGGGAAGATATTCACAGTATTATTACGGAGATATTACCTACTTTTTCAAGGATGGAAAACTTTTCGAATGGGAGAAACCAAAAGATTAGTTTTACTACGAAATCGGAAGAATTTGTGATTCATTTGTAAATTGGAGTTGACTTTTTACTCGCTTCCATCTACTTTTGTAAAGTATACTTTACATAATTAAATGAAATTAGCAAACGATCTTAAAAAATTCCGTGAAAAGCGAGGCGGTATTTCACAAGAAGCATTAGCTTCGGCTGTTGGAGTTTCCCGCCAAACAATCATTTCAATTGAAAAAGGTAAATTTATCCCCTCTTCATTTTTAGCTCTCAAAATCGCAAAATACTTTGATACAAATGTTGAAGATATTTTCTATTTGATTGACGGACAAAATAATAAGATACGTTGGAGGGTAAAATGGAAGTGAAATTTATTATCCTTGCAATACTTTTATCGATTTTTCTTTCAAGTTGGTTTATTTCAAAATCATCTCTTCGTAATAAGATCAATATGGATGAGAAGCTTTTCCTTGTCGTTAATTTAGTTTTACTTTTTTTTAGTATTTGCGGTTTCGTTTTAACAATATTTTTAGGTGATGCAATAATGTCTTCCCATGTTTTTGAAATAATACTTCTGCCAGTATTATTTGCTTTTGTTTTAACAGGTTTAAGCAAAAAAGATCCTCGAGCAGAAGAAAAATATGATGAGAAACAGATAGTTGATATGCGCAATGCAGTAACCGTTTCTTGGATAAGTGTTATTGCAACATCATTTGTTTTGTATGCAATGTATTCAGCAGGAAATATTGTCGGCTTAATATTTTTCCCTATTATAATATTTGTTGCTATGATTACATATGCCGGTTCACTTTTATACTTTTTTAAGATGAGTTAGTTCAATGGGTTGGGTCTACATTTTAATCGCTGCCGTTTTTGAAATAAGCTGGGCTGTAGGACTAAAATACAGCGACGGTTTTACACAACTTAAAGCCAGTATTTTCACTGTAATAACTATGATACTAAGTTATATTTTTCTTGCGCTCGGTGTAAAACAAATTCCAGTAGGTACTGCTTATGCCGTTTGGACGGGCATCGGCGCGGTGGGTGTTGCAGTGTACGGAATGATATATTTTAACGAATCGAAAGAGGTGCTCAGGATTTTATTTATTTTACTAATTATTAGCGGTGTAATTGGCTTAAGACTAACAAGTAAATAACATTCAAAAAAAAATTTATGCGAAAATTATCTCACAACGAAATTTCGGAAAATAGAAGTACGCTTGATACAATTCACCAAGTTAAAAAACTACCGGTAGTTGTAATATTGGATAGCATCCGCAGCAGTTATAATGTAGGCTCTATTTTCAGAACATCAGACGGTGCAATGATTGAAAAATTAATTACTTGCGGATACACACCTCACCCGCCTAAAAAAGAAGTTTTAAAAACTGCACTTGGTTCGCAGGACAGTGTTGATTGGGAGTATGTTAAAAATCCCGTTGATGCGGTAAATAATTTTAAATCGATGGGTTATAAAATTTGCGCGCTTGAACAGACCGACCAAAGTATAGCACACTATGAATTAACAAAAGATTCATTCCCGCTATGTTTGATTATCGGGAATGAAATTACTGGTGTTAAGCAAGAATTAATTGACTTGTGTGATTTTTCTATAGAGATTCCTCAATACGGCATTAAGCAAAGTTTGAATGTTGCGGTTGCTTACGGCATTTCTGTTTTTGAACTTCGAAGAATTTTCGATAATTAATACTAAACGGCAGAAAAAAATTCCTCACCGTTATCTTTGTGATGAATATAGAGTAAGTTCGCACGAACCATATTAATTAAGGTACGCGAAGCTCTTCGGTTAGAAAGGTTTGCTTTTTCGGCGAGCTGTTTTACGGTTATTGTTTCCTCCTTCTCCAAAAGCTCAAATGCGATTTTTTCATTTTTGGAAATTGTATAATTGACAAGAGCTGTTTCATTAGTCTGCGATTGAAGAATTTTAATCATTTCCTTGCCGGCAAGAACGCTTTTATCATTTACTCGCACGTATACCTGAGCCGTGTTTAAATCAATTTTTTTCTGATAATCTTGAATGCGATGCGGCTTGTTTTCGGACTCGTAAATATTAACAACAACAAGTTCATCTTTACCGATATTCAAAAAATCAATTGAGTATTGAACCGGTGGTTCACAATATTTTTCCGCAGCAGTTTTAATTAATTCCGCTTCCCCTTTTTCGCTTAACACACCACAAATTTTTCCATCATCTTCCACACCGAAAATCATCACACCGCCTTTAGTGTTTGCGAATGCTATCATTTCTTTGGCAATTTTTTCTTCTGTTGTAAAACGCTGTTTAAATTCGACGGTGAGGCTTTCCCCGTCCTCAATTAATTTAATTAATTGTTTACGGGTCATTGTAATTAATTTTCTTTTATTTGTGTTGTGTCCGGTTTTTCCGGCTCGGTAATCGGCTGATTTTTAGGCATGGGTTTTTGTTCTTCCAACTGCAGATCTTCATTTATAGCTTCTTCCGAAGACTCAGTCTGCTCAGCTTCTTTACCAGCCTTTTTTTCATTTTCAATTCGTTCTAACTCCGACTGATAATTTGAGACCTTCCTTCGAACTGCCATTGCATATTCGCTGTTTTTATATTCGTCAATTATTTTGGAGTAATATTTTACCGCTGAATCAGGTTCATCCGTTACATTTTCATAAAGCCAGCCGATTGTATAAAGTGACTTCGGCTTATAAATCGATTCAGGATAATTTGAAACAATGTTTTTTAGTAAAACATAAGCCGAATCGTATTGAGCTTCTTCAATTTGTGATTCTGCAGTCAAAAATTCTGCTTGAGCAGGATCGGACTCTCTAATTAACGGCGGTTTACCCAATTTCTTGGCAGCCTCGCTTGCTATCGGATGCGTTTTATATTCAGTATAAATCAGGTTAAACAAACTGTCGCTTTTTTCTACTAAACCTTTAGTGTTATAATATGTGCCTAAAGCATATAAAACACGCGGTTTTTGTTTTGTTTCCGGGAACTCATTTAATAACAGATCATAATAATAGTAGGCAGAATCAGGCCTAATTAAATCAGTAAAAAATAAATTGCCGAGTGCAAAATAATCATTGGCAATTTTTGCTTCCAAGGAATCAATTCCGACCTTAGGAAATTCGGGTTTTACTTCAAGTAAATAATCGTCATCAGTTGAAAAGTCTGTAGTGGTTTGTGCAAACAATGAATCTGCCATTGATTGATTTTGAGTCGTATCGGATACTGCACTTGTATCGCTTGGTGAAGTTTGGGTTGTATCTGTTGTAGAAGCTGTTTGACCAACTGTTTGATTACCAGGAGTTTGAGTTCCGGTTTCGGCGGCATTTTTATCACGTACTTCTGCCAAATATCTTTCGTGAGCCAAAGAATCTCTAACAAATTCTTGCGGTTCCAAAATATAGGTTATTTGCCGATTGGATTTTTTTATATCTTCTTTTAATGCAAGATAGTTGGTTATTGATTGCGAATACAATTCAGCTTTCTCTTTTATTTCAACAGGGGCATTGCTGCTTTTTACGAAATCATAGTAAGTTTTAGCAGAATCATAATCGGCATAAACATTTCTCATTATTTCACCAAGCATCAGTTGGGATTCAAGAGCACCTTCGCTGTTTGCGTATAATTTATTTACATCGTTAAAAATGGCAAAGGCTCTTTCATAGTTTTCCGACTCGTATTCAATCAAACCTAGTTGAAAATAGACTTCTCCCCAAAACTGAGAATATTTACCTTCGTTATATAATGTATTTAGCATTTCACGGCTTTCTTCAACTTTACCCAATGCTTTGTATAATTTAGCCAGTTCAAATTTACTGTAAAATTCAGTTTCAAAATCCGGTGAAAATTCTAAAACGGATTCGAATGCTTTTGCGGCTTCCTCTTCATTGCCATCCCTCAAGTATAATAGTCCGATCTGATAAGCAGCTAAAGCGTTTAATTCATCATCGTTCGAAATTTCAATTAAATTTTGTGCTTCGGAAATAGCGGTTGAGTATTGTTCACGGTCGATATGAAAAGAAATAATAACTTCGTAAACATTTCTAAGGTTATCATCGTCTTCTCTTGCAATAGCAGAGTCTTTTACTTCTTCGAGAATTTTCATTCCTTCATCAAAGTTTCTTAATTGTAATTCACTCTTACCTAACCATAGTTTGCTTTTTAAATCATAGTCTTCATTACCAAAGCTTGCTAATTCAGTGAATTTTCTCTTCGCTTTAACATAATCTCCATTGTAATAAAAAGCATAACCACTCATAAAAAGTGCATCGTCGAAATAGGATGATTCGGCATTGTACTGAAGAATTTTTGATGATTTTTCCTGAAGTTTATTTAATTTCGATTTAATATTCTGCGAGATTACAGGTTCTTTCAATTGGAAAGCTTCCGTTTTAAGTGTGCTTATATCATTTTGAATTTCTTCGTAAAGTTTATTTGTATTAAAATAAAGATTAAAAAAAGTTGTGAAGTCTGTCCAAACACCGCAACCGGTTAAAAACAATATTATAATTAGAGGTAAATATTTTTTAAGATGATTTTTCACACAAATTATTCCTATAATGCTTCCGGTCCTGACTCATCTGTACGAATTCTAATAATATCTTCAATGTTATAAATAAAAATTTTCCCGTCACCAATTTGACCGGTTTTCGCATGTTTTAAGATTGCATCAACTACTTTTTCGGTAAGATTATCATCAACAACAACTTCAATTTTAATTTTAGGTACAAACTCAATTTGATATTCGCTACCGCGGTAAGTTTCTTTGTGCCCTTTCTGCCTGCCGTAACCCCTAACTTCAGAGATTGTCATTCCCCTAACTCCTTCTTCGAGCAATGCTTCTTTAACTTCATCAAGTTTGAAAGGACGAATAATTGCCTCAACTTTTTTCATAAGAACCTCTTAAGCTCTTCCGTGACAATGTTTATATTTTTTACCGCTTCCGCAAGGACAAGGATCGTTACGCCCGACTTTCTCTTCCTGTCTTACAACCGGTTGTGGTTTTCCCCGTCTGCCGCCTTCATCTGTCTGTGCTCCCGCCTGAATTCCCATATTAGTTACGCTGTCTTTAATAGTTGTTATTCTCTGCTGTGATTTCTGTTTTCTTGTTTGAACTTCATCAGGCTGAGCCGGGAAGAACTTGAAGCAAAATGAAATCACATCATTTCTGATTTGCTCGAGAAGCTGCACAAATAATTTAAATCCTTCCCCTTTATATTCAATCAAGGGATCTTTCTGACCGTAAGCTCTAAGCCCAATACCTTCTTTCAAGTCGTCCATTTCACGGAGATGTTCTTTCCACTTTTCGTCAATAACACTAAGCACTGCGTATCTTTCAAGGCGAGCCATTAATTCGTGACCGAGCATATCTTCTTTACGTTTATAAAAATCTTTAGCAGCTTCAATAATTTGCTCTTTTAAGCCTTCTTTACCGAGACTTTCGAAGGTATCGGGGTTTATTTTGAAATCAACTAAAAGATTTTGCAACAGTGCATCATGAATAGCATCGAGCTCGGCATTGTCAAAATGTTTATCGAGAAGATCGTCAACATACTCATCTAAATATTCGAATACTTCTCCTTTTAATCGCTCACCTTCTAATGCTTGTCTTCTTTTTGCATAAATTACTTCGCGCTGCTGGTTCATAACGTTATCATATTCAAGAAGTCTTTTTCTTATAGCGAAGTTATTTTCTTCAACTTTTTTCTGAGCGCGTTCAACAGACCTTGTAATTAGAGGATGCTGAATAACCTCACCTTCTTCGAGACCGATTTTACCCATAACAGAAGCAGCTCTATCACTGCCGAACAATCTCATCAAATCATCTTCGAGCGAAATGTAAAATTTGGATGTACCGGGGTCCCCTTGTCTGCCCGAACGACCGCGAAGCTGCCTATCGATGCGTCTTGATTCGTGCCGCTCCGTACCCAAAATATAAAGTCCTCCGCGTTCTCTAACACCGGCACCGAGTTTAATATCCGTACCGCGGCCTGCCATATTTGTTGCAATGGTAACTGCACCAGGCTGCCCGGCATTTGCAACAATTTCGGATTCTCTTTTATGCTGCTTTGCATTTAGCACGTTATGCGGAACACCTTGACGTTTCAACATTCTGCTTATTGTTTCGGAAACTTCGACGCTCGTAGTTCCTACTAGCACGGGTCTCTGCTCTTCTCTCAGTTCTTTTATTTTTTCTATTACTGCGTTATATTTTTCTCTTTTCGTCCTAAAAATTGCATCATCTTCATCTTCACGAATTACGGGTTTGTTTGTGGGAATTACAACCACATCAAGTTTATAGATTTCGAAAAACTCACCTTCTTCAGTTTCGGCTGTACCGGTCATACCGGCAAGTTTATTATACAGGCGAAAATAATTTTGAAGTGTAATTGTAGCAAGCGTTTGAGTATCGCGTTCAACTTTCACATTTTCTTTTGCCTCAATGGCTTGATGAAGTCCATCGGAATATCTTCTTCCCGGAAGTACACGACCGGTAAATTCATCAACTATAGCAATTTTCCCTTCTTCGGTAATCACGTATTCATCATCTTTTTCAAAAAGCGAATATGCTTTCAACAATTGATTAATTGTATGGATTCTATCGCTTCTCTCGCTGTAAACTTGGTACAGTTCGTCTTTCTTAGCAATTTTATCTTCATCACTGAGTGATTCATCGTTTTCTATTTTACTTATTTCAGTTCCCAAATCAGGCAGAACAAAATAGTCTTTACCTTCGGGTGAACCGACCGAAAGTTCCTCTCTTCCTTTTTCGGTTAAATCAATTATATTTTGTTTTTCTTCTATTGCAAAGTAAAGTTCGGCATCAATTTCAGGCATACGCTTGGCATTCTCCCTAAGGAATTCCATCTCTGTTTGTTGAAGTAATTTTTTATACTCAGGTTCGGAAAGTAGCTTCATCAAACGTTTATGTTTGGGATAACCCCGATGTGCTCTTAAGAGTGCAATGCCGGCTTTTTCTAAAGCAGCTTTATCTTTGCCGTCTTTCAATAAATTTTCTGCTTCCTGAACAAGCGATGAAACTAAACTTGATTGTTTTCTGAATAGGCGTTCAATCAGCGGTTTCATTTCGTGAAATTTATGGTCGTCTACTTCAACAGGACCGGAGATAATGAGCGGGGTTCTTGCTTCGTCTATTAAAACAGAGTCAACTTCGTCAACAATTGCATAATTGTGCCCGCGCTGCACACAATTTTCTTTTGAGATAGCCATATTATCACGAAGGTAATCAAAGCCGAATTCATTGTTTGTTCCGTAAGTAATATCACATTTGTAAATTTCCCGTCGTTGTTCAGGAGACATTGTGTTAAGAATGCATCCAACTGTTAAACCGTGAAATTTGAAAATCTCTCCCATCCATTCGCTGTCACGTTGAGCCAGGTAATCGTTTACCGTAACAAGATGAACACCTTCACCGGTAAGAGCATTGAGGTAAACCGGCATAGTTGCAACAAGTGTTTTACCTTCGCCGGTTGCCATCTCGGCAATTTTTCCTTGATGAAGAACCACGCCGCCGATTAGCTGAACATCGTAGGGAATCATATCCCATTTTATTTTATTACCGGCAGCCATCCACTCTTTGCCCACCAATCTCCTGCAAGTATCTTTAACAACCGCAAAAGCTTCCGGGAGAAGTTCGTTTAGTATTTCCTCATACTTTTCTTTTAATTCGTCTTCGAGTGCTTCGAGTTCATCGTAAAGTGGATTTTTATCTTCAAGATTATCATCCTGAAGTTTGACTTTCAAGTCTTCAATCTGTGATTTAATTTCTTTTACGTATTCTTGGATTCTTCTTTTAAATTCTACGGTTTTCTCTTTTAGCTGCTCATCGGTAAGGTTTGCAAGTTTTTCATATTCAGTATTTATTTGATCAACAATAGGTAGAATTTCATTAATTGCCCGTGTATTTTTATCTCCGAACAGCTTTTTGACTAAGCCTGTTAGCATCAAAATCTCCGTTTTATATCAAAAAAGTAAAGTTAAATAAAGGGCTTGCGAAAAGCAATTTGACGCATTTTACGCTAAATTAAACTCAATGTTATAAAATATATTGGTCATTTTGTTTCATCAAATTATTATGATATTGTTTATTTAACAATGTATAAATTACGGGTGATTTTCAACGGGAATTGTCTTGCGAAAAGGAGCAGGAAATAAATATCATTTATCTGATTCATTCGAAAAGTTTCTGGCAGATATTTCCGAAGGCTTTTTAAACTCTTCGGAATTTGATAAACTTTACTCTCGGTTTGAACAAAATTCCGAAAAGTTTTTCTTCACAGCATCTTCGGAAGCAAATTTAATTCGAATTATTTCTTCTCTATATGATAAGAAATCTTTTCTAATCGATTCTTTAAAATATGACCATCATCTTGAAGTAATCTGTGCAATAAGCTCACTCAGTAATTATTTAACCGATATAGTTGTTCGGCAACCCGAATATCTTTATATGCTTTTTGATCAGCAATTTTTAACGTCAATCATAGATGCAGATTCGCTCCAAGCCGAAGTAAAGAACTCTATCCAAAACTTCAAAACTTTGCAATCTAGAGCTAAAATGCTCAGGAACGTAAAGAGAAAGTACCTGCTTAAAATAGGTGCGGCGGATTTACTTGGCTTCTGCAATTTTGAAAATACCGTTTTGCAGTTATCAACTTTGGCAAATGTTCTTTCTTCGATCTTATTTGAAGTGTGTTTTAATGAAATTAAAAACAAGTACAAAGTAACTCTTGAAAGTGATTATGCTTTGTGCTCTTTAGGTAAACTCGGCGGACGAGAACTCAATTATAGTTCCGATATAGACTTAATTCTTTTTTATAAAGAGAATTATGAAATTCATAAAATAAGAAAAGAATATCATGAAATTATTACTGAAGCACTTCAATTGTTTATTAGAGAAGCCACTGCTGTAACACCTGAAAATTATTTATATAGAGTCGATTTACGACTTCGCCCCGACGGCAGGAACTCCCTGCTTTGCAGAACTATTTCAGATTATTTGACTTATTATGAAGTACGTGGCGAAGATTGGGAAAGGCAAATGTTAATTAAACTCGGGTTTGTTGGCGGCAGCAAAGAGTTGTTTGATCATTTCAAATATAATCTTGATTCGTTCATCTATCCTAAAACATTGCGTTACTCAGTAACCGAAGTTATTCGGAAAATGAAGCGATCCATTGAAGCAAGTTTGAAAAATAAAAACGACATCAAAATTGTTCCGGGTGGAATTAGAGATATAGAATTTGCTGTTCAAGCTCTGCAATTAATCAACGGCGGTAAAATTCCGAAACTAAAAACCGGGAATACACTATCAACACTAAGTGAGCTTAAAAAATCAAACCTAATCAACGAAGAAGAATATGTTTGTTTAAGAAACGCTTACGTTCTTTATAGAAAGATTGAACATTTTGTGCAGTTGATGAACGATAAACAGACTCATTCTATCCCAACTGACCCGGAAATTTCAGGCAAACTTGCGAGATTTCTTGGGTTTGAATCTCCGAAAAAACTTGAAAATGCAATAGAGATTCATAGAAAAAATGTCCGTTTAATTTATGAAAACATTGTTGGCTCAGAAATACCGGAAGATAGCAAGAGTTCAGAATCGATTAATTTTACCGAACAGAAGAAAGCAAAAAGTAATTTGGATTACTTGAGATTCGGTTTGAGCTTATTGGGTGAAAAGCAATTTGACAATACAACAGTAAAACGTTTTCGAGAAATTGAGAATGAACTTTTTTCTTATTTAAATAACTGTAGTTCCCCCGATTTAGTACTTGACAACTTTGTACGCGTAATTAAAAATGTAAAGTTTCCTTCTATCTGGTATTCAGCATTCAGCGATAAACTTTTTTTTAAAAGCTTTTTGAGAATTTGTCAATTTAGCCAGCGTGCTGTTGATTCAATCGTTGGTTCACCTAATTTTGGTGATTTGTTATTGACAAAAAAAGTTTTCAATAAATTTGATACAAGCGATGATTCAGCAACACTAAGCGAAACACTGTTCATTCTTGCAATTCAACATGCATGTGGAATTATCACGTTCCCGTACTTTTCTCAAATACTTACTAAAAAAGTTGAACAGATTATTTGTACTACCCTCGATGAATTTAAAATAGAAGATAAGTTTTTTTGTGCCGGTTTAGGAAGCTTTGGTAATTGTGAATTAAGCTTCGGCTCCGATATCGATTTGATTATTGTTGTGGAAAAAATAACTGACAGTTTAATTTTAGAGAAAAGCTTTCAAGAAATTTTGAAGCAGCTTAGAAAAAATCTGCGTCCTTTCAAAGTCGATATTCGTCTTCGTCCGGAAGGTAAAAGTGCTCAGTTATTATGGGATATCACCGGCTATGAGAAATACATTGATACCCGTATGAGAATTTGGGAATTCCAAGCATTAACAAAAACAAAATTAATATACGGGTCGGACAAATTATTCGAAAAATTAATCAACATGTCAGTAAATAAACTTAATACTTTCAGCAAAGATTTTATTAAAAAAGAAATAATCCAAATGTATCAATCCAAACTTAAGTACTCTTCATCCAACAGAATAAAAGTTGGTTTTAAATCGAGTCCGGGTTCACTAATTACATTAGATACAATAATTAGTTTGATGCTCGTTTTAGATTCAAAGTTGTACAAGGGATCCGTCAATCTAAATTCTGTTGAAAAATTCAGAGCTGTTGTTTCTAAACTAAATTTAGATGAGGTAGAAAAGATTCGGCAAAATTATATTCTACTCAAAAATATGCAGATTGGTGTACAAAATTTATTCAATCAAAGTAAATCAACCTTGCCTGGTGTTTTGGATAAGGAAAATCTTTTTGCCCGCTATTTCGGCTATCATAATTTTGAAGACTTACGTAATATTCTTGACAAAGTTTTTAAGGAAGACATAACTTTACTCAACAACATTTTGGAAACTTGATGAATATTGTAAAACAATATTATGCCGGGTTAACGGCATTGATAGTTTTCATTATTTATTTTACGACAATGGCATCCACCGTAATTCATCTTGATGCCGGTGAACTTGCAGCGGTTCAATCAACTTTAGGCATAGCACATCCAACGGGATATCCTTTATTCACAATTATTGGCTTCCTATATTCAAAGCTTCTTTTCCCTTTCAGTCCGATTGATACACTTAATTCATTAGCTGTTATCTATTGCACGTTGGCTGTCTGGGTATTGGTGAAATCGACTTATTTAGTTTTATCCAGCTTAACACTGCATAAAAAAGGCAAAAAAGAAAAACAAACCGAGTTAACCGAAGATGCTAAAATTCTTATATCAATTACGGTTGGTCTGATTATCGGTTTATCAAAAACATTTTGGTTTCAAAGTACTTCGGTCGAAGTTTATTCACTTCACTTATTTTTAATGAGTTCCATTATATTCTTTACACTCAATGCATTTTATTGCAAGACAGCAAAATGTTGGTATTTTACAGCAGCTTTTTTAGCACTGGGATTTTCAAATCATATGACGACAATTCTGCTTATTCCCGGAATTGCCTTTATTTTTTTCAAACAGAACGGATTTAAGAAAGAATCGTTTCGCTTAATCATAAAAATGCTGCTCATTTTCTTTCCTATTTTAATTTTGATTTATTCTTATTTGCCTCTTAGGGCATTACAAAATCCTCAACTTAATTGGGGTAACCCGGTAGATTGGGAACGTTTTATTCGTCACGTTAGCGGTGCTCAATACCAGGTTTGGATTTTTTCATCAATTGAAGCTGCAAGGAAACAGTTTGTTTATTTCATTGAAACGCTTCCTTTAGAATTGGGCTATATTGGATTAATATTTTCATTAATTGGTGTTCCCCTTTTATTCAAATATTCTAAAACCATAGCCGTTTTTTTTACAATAAATTTTCTCACAACGGTTGTTTATTCAATAAATTACAACATTGCTGATATCGACTCATACTTCTTACTAGCATTTGTTTCATTAGCAATATTCTCCTCTGCTTTCTTCATTTACTTAATTAAGCATACTGTAAAACAATTTGCTTGGATCATACTTTTTGTACCGCTAATAATGGCTCTCGTTAATTACCAAAATGTAGATAAAAGCAGCAATTATGTGTTTGAGGATTATACCAAAGCTATACTCGATGAAGCTGATGAAAACGGAATTGTATTCAGTTACTTGTGGGATTATTTAATTTCTCCTAGTTACTATTTTCAATATGTTGAAAACTACAGGCGTGATGTTGCAGTAATTGATAAAGAGTTATTAAGACGTTCATGGTATTTCAATCAGCTTGAAAAAAATATTCCCGAAGTAATGAAACGCGTTAAAAAGCAATCCGCTGCTTTTCTTAAAGCATTGCAGCCTTTTGAAAGAGGCGAGCCATTTAATGCAAATCATATTGAACAAAAGTACAGAGAATTAATGACTGCTTTGGTTTCGGCTAACATTAACGAAAGAAATTTTTATATAACTCCTGAATTAGTTCAAAACGAAATGCAGCGCGGCGAATTACAACTTCCTGCCGGATATACACTGGTACCGATGAAATATTTTTTTAAAGTCATTAGAAATGACGAAGGATATGTTGAAGCAGATTTTACTAACAATGAAATTAGATTTACTAACAATCCGGATTACTATGAGAATAACATTAAAAATTTTCTTTCAGCAATGACGGTTTATAGGATTATGTATGAACTGCAGTTTAATTATGAAGAAAAAGCCGAAAAGTTGTACCATAAAGTTAGAAGTGAAAATCCGAATTACCGTTTACCTTCCAACTTAATTAATCGGTTCGGAAATTAGGGAATGATTTTTTTAGACTTGTTACATCCAATAATTTTAATATATTACGAAGAAAAATTAAGGCGCAAAAATGAAATTTCATTTAAAGCTTTTTTCCGTTACTGCAATAATTTTATCATTTGGTTTTTATCAAGCCATTGCACCTCAAACCAATGCTCAGGTAATTTATAAAACATCTGCCAAGGCTCCCCCAAGCGGTGGCGGAACAGATCAATCGTCTTCTGAAAGCAGCAGTAGTGAAACATTATATATTGTTGCCGGAGTTGCTCTTGCGGCTGTTTTAGGTTACGCTTTGTATAAAAAATTCAGCAAAGAAGAAGATTCAGATTCATCTTCGCAAACATCGCTTAACCGACTTCTTTATAATGAAAAAGAATCATTCTCAAACCGTATTCAAGAATACAAAGAAAAACTACCTGTTGATTTTTTTATTGCTATAAGAAATCAAAGTCAAACAATACCTGATAGAACTTATTCAGTTGGAGTTTCTTTTAAGTTTTAAAACAAAAAAGCCCGACCGTTTCCGATCGGGCTCCTTAATTTTATTTCCCATTACTTATCCAACTCACTCATCAATTCTTCAATTTTTTCTTGAGATAATTCTTCTTTTGTCATAAACGATTGAAGCAATACATCTACCTGCTGAATCAATCGTTTTTTATAATATTTCGGGGCATATATTGACCCATCAAGCATATAGATCCTTTTTGAGGCTTCATCGTAAAATGTATAATTGATAAACGGTCCGCCCATAGATTTATCATCCATTCTCCATAAACCTTGTGTCATCAAAGCATATCTGCCTAAGAAATTAACTTCTTCCGTATTAATGTAGCTGTCTGCAATTTCAACCGAAGCGGAATTATCACTTGTAACATAGTATTTACCGGTAATTCTATTTCTTTCAGCATAGATGGAATCCTTATCAAGAAAACTTGGTGAAGCATTATCTATCCAATGAACAAATATCCATCTCTCCATATCTGAGCCGGGTGCTCTTCTAAACCAAACAAAATTATCTTCCGGTTTCTCAAGTGCCAATTGAAAATCCGCTTGAGCATAAATTATCCAGCCGTATTTGTCGAGTAATTTTGCTTCAATATCTTTCTGTTCGTACTTTTCATTATATAAACTTTTAAATAAACGTCTATCTGATATTTTTTGAAAGTAATAAAGAATATCTTCATGATTTTGCAGCATTTTCGTTTTCAACTTCTCTAAAGTTGGTGCAGTCATTATGCTTACTAACTGATCACGAGCCCACAAATCATATTTGTTGAATACAAACTCACTATCAGATTTAACTAATTCTTTTACTGTAGAGTCAAGAATCGTGTTAATATACTGTGAAGTATAAGATCCGGAATTAAGAGGTGCCGTTATCACAATGTTCTTTTTATTTTTTATATCATCAATCTTGTTTACACTAACACGTTTTAGCTCAAAAAGATTTTCGGGTTGAGGTGTATAAATAACTTTCCCGAAAACTTGTCTTAAAGTTGCTTCTAATTCATAATACTCGGATGAATCAGCCACAACATAAATTAAATCCTCTTCACCAACAGCGGGTTTCTTTTCGCCGCATGAATAGATGAAGGCAACGGTGGTGATAAAAATAAAAATTAAGGTAGACTTTCTTTTCATAAGATTTTCTGTTTTGTTATGCCAAATTATACACTTACATATTTATAAAGTTTCTTAATTAGGAACACCGGTTAAAACTAAATTTAGGCCGGGGAGCAGAATCGAATAAAGAACCCACATTGTAATTCCCACCGATAGAGGGATAGTCAAGTTATCGTCGGCATAACCGAATGAAATATTCTCGGCAATTGCCCCGACGAAAGCAGCTGTGAATCCTATCAAATATTCGAGAGCCAAGCCCTCAACTTTAGGAGCAAATATTATAACAATGCATGCGGAAACAAAAAAAGCGAGAGTGCCTTCGAGGCTTTTGGATAGAAATTTGACTTTGCCGAATCGTCTTCCAACCAATGCGGCAGAGATATCGCTTACGATTAAAATTGCGAATGCAGAAACGGCAATCACTTTGGGGAAAATTAGGACGGTAATAGCCGCTGCAATAAGAACGTATGTTGCCCCGTTCAGATTTTTTTTTAATTGATCCTTTTCATGATCCCGAAGTAAAAATCCGAATACCTTATAAAAAAAATTGCCGAAGGATGGGAAATAATAGCGGGAAAGATCAGCAACAAGGGAGAAAATAACCAAGGGAACCAAAATTGATAATGCAAGTTCCCTTGTTATAAAATAATAAATTACCGGAATGGAAAGTGAGCAGAGATGAATTCCCTTTCTAAGCAATTCATCTTTATAATCAATTGATCCTTTATCAAGCGCCGTCATTTTTTGATTCTTTATTATCTGAAGATGTATCCGTTTTGCGCTTAGATTTTTCTTCCATCAATTTCTTTACGTGATCAGGAATCTCTTCTTCCTTTTCATCAGCTTTTTTCTCCGTCTTTTTTTCTTCCTCAACAGGTTCTTTTTTCAAAGGCGGGGGTAATTCTTCACCATTCATAATTTTATCAATCTCTTCCGAATCCAATATTTCTCTTTCAAGAAGTTCTTTTGAAAGCTTATGCAGCATATCAATATTATCCGTTAGTATCTGCTCGGCTCTTTTTTCCGCTGTCGTTATAATTTTCTTAATTTCGTTATCAATTTCCTGAGCTGTCTTTTCACTATAGTCTTGATGCTTAGTAATTTCACGGCCTAAAAAGATTTCTTCTTCATTCTGTCCATAAGCAAGTGGACCGAGTGTTTCACTCATGCCCCATTCGCAAACCATCTTACGGGCAATCTTTGTAGAACGTTCAATATCATTTCCGGCACCGGTTGTCAGTCTATTAAATACAATTTTTTCAGCAGCTCTGCCGCCGAGTGCATATGTTATCATTGCTTCGAGGTATTCGCGTGAGTAGGTATGTTTTTCATCTACCGGAAGATAGGTTGTTACACCCAAGGCTCTTCCTCTCGGTATAATGGTTACTTTGTGTACCGGGTCTGCTTCGGGAATTTTTCTTGCAACAAGAACATGACCAATTTCGTGATAAGCAGTAACCTTTTTCTCTTCATCGGAAATAATCATACTCTTACGTTCGGTTCCCATCATCACTTTGTCTTTGGCTTCTTCAAAGTCTATCATACCGACTTTCTTCTTATTCTTTCTTGCAGCAAGAAGTGCTGCTTCATTAACCAAGTTTGCAAGCTCTGCCCCAGCTAAACCAGGTGTACCTTTAGCCAAAACTTTTAAGTCAACTTCTTTTTCCAAAGGAATTTTGCGGGTGTGAACTTTTAAGATTCCTTCCCGGCCCTTAACATCGGGTCTGTCTACAACAACTTGACGGTCAAATCTTCCTGGTCTTAATAAAGCAGGATCAAGAACATCTGGTCTGTTGGTTGCGGCAATAATAATAACACCACTGTTTTGTTCGAAGCCGTCCATTTCAACAAGAAGAGCATTTAAGGTTTGTTCACGTTCATCGTGTCCACCGCCTAAACCGGCACCACGGTGACGACCAACAGCATCGATCTCGTCGATAAAAATTATACATGGTGCATTTTTCTTACCTTGCTCAAATAAATCCCGAACACGGCTTGCGCCAACACCAACGAACATTTCAACAAAGTCAGCACCACTTATGGTATAGAAAGGAACACCCGCTTCACCGGCAACTGCTCTTGCCAATAAAGTTTTGCCTGTTCCGGGAGGTCCTAATAATAAAACACCACGGGGAATTTTACCGCCCAATCTTTGAAACTTAGAGGGTTCTTTAAGAAATTCAATTATTTCTTCAAGTTCCTGCTTAGCTTCATCGGCACCTGCAACATCACGGAATGTAACTTTTGCCGAGGTTTCCGAAATTAATTTTGCTTTACTTTTACCGAAATTAAAGATACCCCTTGAGCCGCCGGCACCAGCCTGCATTCTGCGCATTATTAAAATCCATACGGCAATAATAAGCACCCAAGGAAGTAACCCGAGCAACACAGTTAGCCACTCGTTCGATTCTTTAACGAATGTATATTTAATTTCTCTTTCATCCCACTTTTTAATTTGTTCTTGAAGAACCGGTTCAACAAGTGTAACGGTAAACTTCTGAACTCTTATATAATTATTGTTGATGAGAATTCTTTCTTCGGAAATAAGCGTTCCATCTAAACGGTAATCATTTATGTCTGTTTTAACAACTTTAATTTCCGAAATCTTATCGCTCTTTAGTAATTTTTCATAAATATCGAAAGTAATTTCAGTACCTGCGGTAGAGCCGGTGCGCATAAATTGCATAAATATAACTGCAGCAATTATAACAGCTCCCCAACTGAAAACCGTTTTAATTACTTTCGACCAATCAAAATCACCGTTCGGCTTATTAGGACCTCCGCCGGAAGGTTTTTTACCTCGGGGGGTATTCGGTCTTTTTTTATTTTCGTCTGACATATAACTCTTTCTAATCTCGTTATTCATTATTTCCCTTATTTCTTATTCGCTTAAGACGTAAATTGACTTCAAATTCCGGTATTTTTGTGCATAATCCAACCCATAACCAATAACAAACTTATCCGGAATTTCGAACCCAATATAATCAATTTTAACCTTATATTTGATGCTGTTCGGCTTTACGAGCAGCGATACAACCTTCATACTTGCCGGGTTATGATCTTTAAACATTTCTTCGATGTAGCTTATTGAAAGTCCAGAATCTACAATATCTTCTACAATAATAAGATGGCGGTCTGTAACATCTGCGTTTAGTTCTTTGAGCAGCTTTACTTTACCCGAAGAGATTTTTTCATCACCGTAACTTGAAAGCTTGAAGAAGTCTACCTCGCAATTTATATCCATTCTTTTAAGAAGATCTGCCATAAACATAAAAGAACCGTTTAGTACACCGATGAAGATCGGTAATTTTGTTTTATATTCTTTTGAGATTTCTTCACCAAGTTCATCTATTCTTTTCTGAATTTGTTCTTCCGTTAAATAGGGAACAAATTTTTCGTTGCCTACAAGAATAATATCTTTTGTGTTTTCTATTTCAGACATAATTTTACTGCCCGTTTTGTTTGTGATGTAATTTTATATCTATCATCAATTCTTAAGCCTACCACCCAAATTATTTGATTTCTATAAGTTAAAACCAGCTGTTCCTTTTTTTGTGAAGCCGGAATTTTTAAATCGGTTAAGAAATCCGAAACCTTTTTAAAGTTTTTCATCCCAAGCGGTTTAAATTTATCTCCATCCCTCCACGGACGAACAGTAAAGGTAGGATGCTCGACGTTAATTGAGATGAATTCACAACCGGGCTGACTCATTATAAATCGTGAGTTTTTGACTACCTCAAAAGAAAGCCATTTATCATTTACCCGAACCGATTGGCCTGCTTTAATTTTTCTTTCCTTAATATCAACTGTATTAAATTTTCTAAGGACAATGTTATTTCTTTCTCGAACAGCAGAAAATTTATTTTTGAATTTAACTTCTTTACCTTTTTGGTAATTGTATAGGCTTTTAATTTTCTCAATATCCTGCGAAGTAGCACTCGTTCCCAAAAATTTTTCAAGGCTTAGCTTTATAACCTCATCTATGAACAATGTTTCCACTTCCCGGAATAAATTTAATTTTATGAGATGCTGGGAATCCGATTGTTCAACAAACTTGGTGTAATATGTTTCAGTTTGCCTTGCAACAACACCTGCTAAAAACTTCAAATTGTTCGAGGTTCTAAAAACCGTTTCATTAAAAGAAGGATTTATTTCCGATGTAATTACGGGAATAACTTTATTTCGAATTATATTTCTTTGGTATTCGTTTTCATCATTACTTTTATCTTTACGGTATTTGTATTTAGCTTGTCTTATATAAGACAAAATTTCTTCTTTCTTCAAACAGAGTAAGGGTCTAATAATTTTGCCTCGCACAACGGGAATTCCTGAAAGTCCTTTAATACCTGCACCTTTAATTAAATTCAATAGAACGGTTTCGGTATTATCATCTTGAACGTGAGCGGTTACAATTTTGTCGGCGTGAAGTTTTGTAGAAGTGTACTCGAAAAATTTATACCGTTCGTTTCGTGCAATCTCTTCAACCGATTTGCGGCTTTCTTTTTTCAATTTATTTATATCAACCTGGGTTGAGACAAACTCAATTTTTAGCTGATCACATAAATCCTTACAAAATTTTTCATCCTTATCTGCTTCTTTGCCTCGGAGTTTATGGTTTAAGTGTACCGCTGCAATTTCAATTTTAAATCTCTTTTTAAAATTATTAAAAAAATGAAGGGCGAAAACCGAATCGGGGCCACCACTTAAAGCGATGAGTACTTTATCTCCTTCGCCTAGTAAGCAGTGAGTATCAATAAACTTAATTACTTTTTGTTCTACTTTCTTTTTCATCGTTTCTTACAATAAAAGGGGATGCGGTTAATTCGCAATCCCCTTTTTTTCCATATTCATTTAGCAATTCTCTATTCAATACTGAGGATTTCGAATTTAATTTGCCCTGCGGGAACATTGGCTGTAACAACATCACCAACTTTAGCGCCCATTAAAGCTTGACCAACCGGAGAAGTATAGGCAATTTTTTGTTTCTGAAGATCAGCCTCTTCGGCGGATACAAGTGTGTATTTAAATTCTTTCTTGTTATTTAAATTTTTCACTTTCACCGAAGCAAGAATGTGAACTTTATCCTTGCTCATTGAATTCGTATCTATAATTTGCGCCTTCGAGAGCAGCTCTTCTAGTTTGCTGATTTTGAGTTCGAGTAAACCCTGCTCTTCTTTAGCGGCATCGTATTCTGCATTTTCTGAAAGATCACCGTGAGAACGCGCCTCTGCAATCCTTTCAGCCATTTGTTTTCGTCCTTCTGTTTTCAGAGCATTCAATTCATTTTCGATTTCTCTGATTCTCTCTTTGCTTAGGTATATGAAATTTGACACTTTTTTCACCTTTTTACGTTTGATAAAAAAAATTGCCACTGCTTTTGCAGTGGCAGATCAAAAATAAGAAATAATGCTTAACCTTTCAATAAAATCGTATTATAAGAAAACTCTGAGAAATTGATAATTAAGGTTCGGCAAACATTTCTGTTTGTCAAAATTAGTTTAAATAAAAACAAAATGCACAGACAAGAATGTCTGCAAAATTGTAGCACAGATTTTCTAATCTGTGCAGTTGCATTCTTCACATTTCTTTATTAATGCACAGACAAGAATGTCTGTGCTACGGTATTAATTTTTTCCGGAAATCTTTATAAATCGGTTTCCTCTACACGGCATATTTTGTTGAAATCACAATAGTTACAGACCTTTTTCTGCCTGTCTTCCAAATTTGTAAGAGGGAACTCTCCTTTTACGATATGCTCAATATAATTCTCAATTTTATTCAATGTATTTTCGAATAGAGATTCGATTTCTTTTTCTGTATCATCTGCTTTCTTGTTGACTAAGGTAATTTTGTGTTTCCCGAATTCTCCTTGCTTAAACTTAAGCGAATAAAGATAGACTTCAGATGGTGATAGTGAAATCTCCTTACGCTCAAATAATTTTTTTGCGGCAAATAAGTAAAGGGGTAACTGGAGGGAAATTCCTTCCTCTAATTCGGAACGAGTCGGTTTTCTGCTTAAACTGAGTTTATAATCAATTATATCATAACTATTTTTTTCAGTGTTTACATCAATGCGGTCGATCTTGCCGCGAAATTTAACTTTCCCTCCGTATATAGGTTCGGGAGAAGATAAATCTTCATCTTTAATTTTAGAATGGACATTACCGAAAGCAACTTCAAAATATGAAGGAACAATACTGCTTGACTCTTCCCTTTCTTTCTTTATGAATTGATAAAGTATTGATGAGTTTCTGTCGCCGTCGATGCCTAAAATTCGTTCTCTTTCATAAAAAGATATCTCGGATAAAAACAAAGGTGAATCAAGATTTTTTTCGGCAATCCGGAATATTAATTCTTCTGTTTTAGAAAACTCGGAGTCCGTACAGTTTGTAAGAATAATTTTATTCTCTCGCAAAGTTGTATAAAACTCATAAAGAATTTTATGAAGAATACTTCCAATTTCAATCGGTTCAACCTCTTCAGTCGGCTCGCCTATTTCCGAAAGTTTGAGTACATATTGCAGAAAATACTTGAACGGACACTTAGCATACGTCTCCAACTGCGAAATTGAAAATTCTTTTTCGGCAAAATGAGATAATACTTTTTGTGAAATTTCGTCGATGTTTAAACCGACAAAACCGTTAAAAGCCTCGGGCTTGTGAGGATTTTTTCGTCTTTTATTACTTACTTCAATTTTCTCTTTAAGTTTTGAAAGATCGGTTCTTTGCGAAACTGCATCTTCAATTTTATTGTTGGAATAAATTGCGTTTCCGAGATTGATTTGCAAATCTTCATAAGAAAATGCGGTTGATTCAAAATCTTTGTAAGAAATATTATTGTGTTTAAAGAGAGTAAGAAAATCTTTTAAAAAACTTGATTCGATAAGTTCTCTTTCCTCGCCTATATTTGAGTAAGCCAAATATAAATGTTTACGCCAAGTGGAAAGTGCTTGATAGAAATGGTATCGTTCTTCGGTTTGATGTGTAATTTCTTTCTTTGCAAATGAACCGGAGAAAAATATTTCAGGCGTATAACGAGTTGGGAAAATTCCGTCATTCATCCCGGCGATAAAAAGATGATCAAAACTCAACCCACGTATCTCATCTATCGAAGTGACCAATACTCCGTCATCGGAACGACCTTTAATATTAAACCTTGCCCATGAACAAGCCGTTTTTATTTGATCGAGATAAAATGTTAGCGAATATTTTTCCGGATTTTCGGTTTGCTTTTCAATTAGCTGCAATATTTCATCAATAGTTTCAATAAATTTTGTAAGTGCTGCAATATCTTCTTCACGGTGATTGGGGTGACCTTCGAGAACAGTTATTGAGATTTTCGAATCGGTTATAAATTTTAGGAGCCTTTTAAAAAATTCTGAGGGGGTAAGTTTTTCATCAAACGGCATTATCAAGTTGTTTATCTTTGTCAAATCTTCCAGTGCCTTTTTAAGTTTAATTTTGTCTAAAGTCTCTTCATCCCCGTTTTCGTATTCAAGTTCCGCATTGATTGCATTCATCCAATTGTGCCTGCCCGAAACAATTTTCAGCTTTGAGGCGATAAAGTTCAAGTTAGCAATGTCAATACCCGCTTCGCTTAAAAACCTTCCGCTGAAAGCTCTGAAAATATTTTTGTAGTAAAAATCATTATCCAAAATCTCCAAAAAGTTTATTACGGCAATAACCGGCGGCGATTGGTCTAGTGAAGTTCTGTCTGTAAGATTAAATGGAATGCCAAACCGCTCAAATACATCACGTACAAGCGGAGAAAATTCGGAAATCAAATTAAACGCAACACATATTTTGTGAGGCTCAACTTCCTCGTCAGCTATTATTTTTTTGATTTGCTTCGCAATAAGTTCAATTTCTTCTTCGGTATTTCGCCCATTAATGGAAGTTATCCGCTCATTAAAATTATTGATTTGGTTTTCTTCCAATTTTAGGAAAAGCTTTTCTCTAATCTCTTTTTTGAATTCCGGGAAATCATAAATCGATTTATCATCAACTTTTTTATAACCTTTGCTTTCCAATATTTTATATGTTTCTTCGAGATGGCTAAATATGAGCGGGTTGAATGTGTAATAATCAAAATCGATATAAAGATTTGATAAGACGAAATTAGAGAGTCTGTCAATCAAATTAATTTCGGGGATTGTAAATTGATCGAACCCAATCAACACAATTAATTTAACTTGAGGAAATAGTTTGGTGAACACGTCAAAAATTTCGGCTTCGGGATAATCCAACAGTTTTTCATAAACATCACCGATTTCATATCCGTTGATACTGATAGTTTTCTCTTTATAATTTTCGTAAATATCGGCAATATCAATTGCTTTGAGTTTTTCAAACTTTTCCAAACTCTCGGCTTCTCTTCTTAGTACAGTGGGAGTGATGCCGTGTTTTTTATATTCCGAAATAACATTTTTAATTCTATCAAGAGTTCCGTTCGGAATACTTCCGCGGTAATTTGTAAAATAATTCAGATTAATATCTTCCGCACTCTGCTTTATAAATACAGATGCAGCCGCCTCACTCAACGAAATAAATTGTTCAAGTTGCTCAAGTATTTTCGTAAAAAGTGTGCTTAATGTTTCAATGTTAATTACCGATGAAGTTTGATTGGGCGAATTGTTAATAATTTCTTTTTTCAGTGAGCGGAGTTTTCTGTTTGTCGGCACAATTATTAATTGTTCAACCAATTTCCCGGTTCTGATATTTTCATCAATTAGCCCAAATAAATCTATTGAAGTTATATTGGCTTTGCTTAAAATCATTTGTTCATTAGCAATGTTCTGTATGAGGATTTAATTTGTTTTGAAATATCCAACTTAAGAAGTTCAACGATTTCGTCAAACTCTGTTTTGCCTTCCTTCATATTTCCTTTAACAACAGTTTCCAATTCCAAAAAATTTCCTAAGTTTTTTACTTCATCTAAATGAATACGAGTGTTTTTATAAATGTATAATTTTCTTGTTTTCACAACTTCCGTTTCTATTTCAAAAATTCGTCGGAAAAAATCTTCCGCATGTTTTGGATCAACATTTAAAATATGGTAATTGCTTATTCTGTCGGTTGTTGATTCATCTCTGCGATAAAAAATTAACTCACCATTATCATCAAAAATTCTTAATTTAAGTAAACCTTGGGAGTGATTGTAATAAATATCTCTTTGATTTAGAACCTGATTCAATTCAACTTTTTTTTGTTTCAAAATGTTTAAAATATCGTTAAAATCTTCAATTTTGATTTTGAGTTCAATATTTTGTGCCATAAGCTCCTTTAAAAAAATTAGTATAGATGAAACATTGCATTGATTTTTGAAATATAATAACTAATTTTAGCATAAAATAAAGAGAAAAGGAATTTAAAGATGAGGGGATTCTATAAACTAATCTTTTGCATGTTTATCTTAGGTATAACTTCCTCAGCACAAGAGATTGGGAAATTAGCTCCAGAAAAAGAGCCGGAACAATTTCCGCCTAATGCCTGGGGTGTTGATCTAATGTTCGGTGAAGGAGGTTTTGGGCTTGGAACTTTTCTTCGACAGGAATTCAGCATTAAACTAACAGGATTTGTTGATTTATCATTTTCCGAATCGAAAGATGAGAGAGAATTTCAATACGTTGATTATTTTGGGAATACTTATACTGTCGGTAAAAAAAATCGAGTGTTCATTTTACCTCTAAATTTTGGTCTTCAGTACAGATTGTTTGAAGACGATATCACTTCAACACTAAGACCGTATCTTAACGTTGGTGTTGGACCCACCTTGGTTATTACCACACCGTATGAACAAGAGTTTTTTACTTCTTTTGGTGAAGCACAAGCTAAATATGCCGCTGGAGGTTACATTGGATTTGGAGCTAATTTCGGCTCAAGCAAGTCTAACTTAGTGGGTATAAATATGAGATATTATTATATTCATCTTTTTGATGATGGTGTTGAAAATCTTTACGGCAAATTTAGAAAAGACCTTGCTCACTTTTACCTAACAATTAATATAGGAATTATGTATTGAGTATACAGAAAGAAGTCTTCCGCGGTTTCGGTTCTGAGATATTCAGCTTCCTATCAGATTTAGAAAAGAATAACAATATTGATTGGTTTCACAAAAATAAAGAGCGTTATCAAAGCGTTTTGGTTAAGCCTGCTCGTCTTTTTGTTACCGAACTTGCACCCTTCTTCAACCGGATTAATCCGGCTATTAGAACTGAGCCGAAATTTAATCAAACATTAATGCGATTAAATAAAGATATGCGGTTTGCGAAAGGGGCTCCTTACAAAAATTATTTTTTGATTCACTTCGGCAGATTCAAAATGGACAGCGAATTTTTCCTTTATTTTGATCCGAATGATACGGACCTGGGAATTTTTCTTAATAAATCGGGCGGAGATAATCTTTACTTTGCTCAAAATTATAAACGTTATAAAAAAGAAATCGTCCGGATATTCAAAGAGAACAAGTTGAACAACAAGTTTTCTTTACATCATATGGATTCTAAAGAACCTACAAAAGTATTGAAAAGATTTAACGCAGAAAAACATATTGATAGACTCGAAGATTATAACTACATACTTTTGCAACTGAACACCTTTGACAAGAAGAAAGTGGCAACAGATAATTTACTGCCTCTTTGTGTAAAAATTTTTTCAGATCTTTATCCGCTTTTATGTTTTGCCTATTTCCCCGATCCGTTAAAAGAAATTGCTAAATTCAAAGAATCATTTGGAGTAGTCGTATAAAATGAAAACTTATAAATTTACTTCCGAGTTACGAATAACCGAAAGAGGCGGTTACGGCGTTGATGTCCCGCTGGATATTCGTAAAGAATTCGGTACAGGTGGAATGGTTAAAGTAAAAGCGAAGATCGGCGGAATTGATTACCGAGGTTCACTAACCCCAATGGGCGGAAGTAATCATATGCTTATCGTGCTGAAGGAAATTAGAGAGGAATTAGGAGTTAAAGAAGGTGATAAACTAAAAATAGAATTTGTAGAAGACAAAAAACCACGTGTAGTTAAAGTTCCCGCTAATTTGAACAAGTTATTTGAAAAAAACAAAAAGGCAAAAGAAATTTTTGAAGGAATGTCTTACACACACCGAAAAGAATATGTGAGATGGATTGAAGAAGCCAAACGCGATGAAACACGGGAAAGCAGATTAAATAAAACTATTGAGATGCTGCTTGAGAAAAAGCATTTGTAAAGCGACCATCCTTGGTCGCTTGCTTTGAGGTTAACAAGAAATTAGGGTGAGCGACGAAGGATCGTCGCTCTACAAATTGTAATTACTGTTCTTCAAAGCCGTTTACTAATTCAAGATTTTCGTTAAATCTTTCAAAAGTTTCTGTTTCCGAACCGATTAAGTCTTTTAACGTCATATCCTTCACAACTGTGTCAACTGCTTCTTGGATAACCTTCCAAAGAGAACGAACCGAACAGTCAATTGTATGAGTACAAATATTAGAAGGACCGGAATGTGATTCACAGAAATTTGAGTCAAACAATCTTCCGCCGAGAGCTTGAAGCACTTCATTGATTTTAATTTCTTCGGGCGCTCTGGTTAGCGAATAACCACCGGTTTGACCGCGCTCACTCTCCAGAAATCCACCCAACCTTAACTGCCGTAATATCTTTGCTGTATTATGCTGAGAAATCCCTTCAGCTTTACTGATTTCGGGAATAGTTAACGTTTTACCCGCCTCATGATATTTAGCTATGCGGATTAAACAGCGGATACCATATTCTTCTGTTGAACTAAATTTCATATTAATTCATATTCTCGTTTCGCGGTATCGTTGAGCCGCAAGCTCTTGCGTGTACCAACTTCCCGTAAGCCTCTTCTGAAATAGCCGGACCTTCTTTTGTGCAATATTCATCATAAGCTTTAATTAATGCCTCTGCCACTTCCTGAGGTGTTCTTCCTTCAATGTGATGGCGCGGAACAACTATTAAAGGTTCACCGTTTTTAAACATTGCAACGAACGGGGAAGAAGGTGGAATATTGGACAAATATTTTTCTCTAACATAATCTGTTGCATCTCTGTCTTGACCGGCAAAAACAGTTACAAGCCTATCGGGAATTTTATTATGCATTACCGAATGAGTAACTCCCGGTCTTGCACTACCGGCTGCGCATCCGCAAACAGAATTAATCATAAGCAATGTAATTTTGTCATCATTCAACGAAAAAACTTCTTCTACTTTTTCAGGAGTGGTTAATTCCTGAAAACCGACATACGTAAGTTCGTCACGCATCGGCTGAACAGCTTCCGGATCGTAAATAGGAGGTTTTATATTTATATTTTGCATAAGTATTACCTTTGTTTTGTGCTACTATAATTAATTATAAGAATCCAAGTTCAAGTTTAGCTTCTTCGCTCATCATATCTTTATCCCACGGCGGATCCCAAACAAGATCCACATAAACATCATTTACATCTTTAAGTGATTTCACTCTTTCTTTAACTTCTCCGGGCAAACTTCCCGCAACTGGGCAAGCTGGTGAAGTCAAAGTCATCTTTATATAAACGTTTGCTTCTTCGTCAATCTTAATTTCGTAAACCAGACCGAGTTCATAAATATCTACCGGTATTTCAGGGTCAAAAACCGTTTTTAATTGATGAATAATATCTTGTTCTAATTTTCCAATATCCATTTTGTTTTCTCTTTATTTGAACATCTTTATTACTTTTCTTAAACCTTCGGCTAACTTGTCGATCTCTTCTTTTGTATTATAAAATGAAAAGGAAGCACGTGCGGTTGCCGGAACTTTGTATCTTCGCATTACCGGCTGAGTACAATGATGCCCTGTACGGATTGCAATGCCGTGTGTATCTACAATCGTTCCGATATCATAAGGATGAATCCCTTCGATAACAAAGGAAATTGAGCAAGCTTTATTTTTTGCCGTACCGATAATTCTTAAACCATCAATATCCGACAAAACGTCGGTACCGTAACTGAGTAATTCATTTTCATAATTTGTAAGCTCATCAAAGTCAAACTGTTTCAAATAATCAATGGCTGCACCCAATCCTATTCCGCCTGCAATGTTTGGTGTACCTGCCTCAAACTTATTGGGTAAGTCATCAAAGGTTGTTTTCTCAAACGTTACTTCGCGGATCATATCTCCGCCACCCTGATAAGGAGGCATCATATTTAAGTACTCTGTTTTTCCGTAAAGAATACCAATGCCGGTCGGTCCATATGTTTTATGACCTGACATTACGAAGAAATCACAATCCAAATCCTGCACGTCAATTTTAATATGAGGTGCTGCTTGAGCACCATCTATTAATACAGGAATTTTATGGGAATGAGCCTTTTTGATAATTTCTTTAATAGGATTGATTGTACCGAGCGAATTCGAAATATATACTACAGAAACAAGTTTTGTTTTTTCTGTAATTAAGTTGTCAAGTTTATCAAGTTCCAATTCACCGGCATCATTTATCGGCAGGACTTTTATTGTAAGATTTTTATTCCTGCATATTAACTGCCATGGTACAATATTAGCGTGATGTTCCATTTCAGTAAGTATAATTTCATCACCGTCTTTAAAATAACCAGCCCGACAGAGCGATGTTGCAACAAGATTAATTCCTTCCGTTGTACCCTTTGTAAAGATAACTTCGGAAGCACTCATAGCATTGATAAATTCTTTCGCTTTTAATCTTGCCGTTTCATAAGCATCAGTTGCAACTTCACTCAAAAAATAAAGTCCGCGGTGAATATTGGCATTTTCACTTTCGTAGTAATTGCGAAGATTATCAATTACAACTCTCGGCTTTTGTGTTGTTGCAGCATTATCTAAATATACAAGCTGTCTTCCGTTAACCAATCTTTTTAGGATTGGGAAATCTGCACGGACTTCATCAACATCAAAAATTCTTTTCCCGTTTTTGGTTTTATTTACAGATGTTATAACTTCATCTTTCATTAGAAATTATATTTCATCCCTATGCAATGTTTCAAATAATTTATGATTAAGCTGATCACGCATTTGTTCAATGTTAACAGCTTCAATAACATCGCCGGCAAAAGCATGAATCAACATTGACTGAGCCATTTTTTCCTGTACACCGCGAGAACGAATATAAAAATACGCTTCCTGGTCCAGCTTACCTATGGTTGCACCGTGAGAACATTTTACATCATCGGCAAAAATTTCAAGCTGCGGTTTAGTATCTATTGTTGCTTTATCCGAAAGTAAAACTGTTTTGTTTGACTGATACGCATTGGTTTTTTGCGCATTGGGTCTAACCATTATTTGTCCGTTAAACACACCGCGAGATTCATCATCAAGAATACCTTTATAAATTTCGTTGCTCATGCAATTTGGTTTAGCATGATCAACGTATGTGTGATGATCCATGTGCTGTTTATCCGTACCGACATAAAGGCCGTAGTAATGGCATTCAATATTTTCTTCATCTAAAATTGAATTAACATCAGTTCTTGAAAGAGCAGCACCGAATGCAAACGAATAATGATTAAAAATGCTGTTCTTGTTTTGCCAAACATCTGTTTTATCTATATGGTAAGAATCTTTATTCTCATTTTGGATTTTTATGTAATCCAGATTTGCATTTGAATCAACGTGTATTTCGGAAAGAGTATTTGTGAAGTATTGATTTTTCCCCGTGCCGATATAATTTGGAATTACTTTTGCGGATGATCCATCTTCGGCAATCAACAGATTTCTCGGTGTTGACAATACTTTTCCATCATTGCTGCCGCTTACAAAAAATACTTGTATTGGTCTTTCAAGCATTGCACCTTTGGGGAGATACAAAAACAATCCGTCGGTTGAGTAAGCGTGATTCATTGCATTAAACGCATTCGTAACTCTTGAATATTTACCGATATATTTTTTTACCAAATCCGTATGTCTGGTTATCGCTTCTGCCAATGAACCGATAATTACTCCTTTAGGCAGTTCGCCGATAATTGACATTTCGGAATTAAATTTTCCGTTTACAAATACCACTCTGTCATAATCAAAATCGGTAAAAGAATGTTTATAAATAAACTCTTCTTCAACATCAGTTTTACCGAGTGTTTCCGGAGATTCGAAATTTTGTTTCAGCAGAGAAGCAACGTTTGTGTATTTCCATTCTTCATCTTTTATAGTAGGGAAATGCATCTCCTTGAGTTGAGAAAGTGCATCTTTTCTTATATCATGCAAAAACGTTTTCGACTGCCCGTTAAGTTTGCTTTCGAAAATCTTGAAGTTAGAAACATACCAATCTCTTATTTCATCAAATTTATTTTTATCTGCCATTATGTTTGCCTTCCTTATGCTGTTTCCAATTCTTCTTTTTTAATCCAATCGTAACCCTTTTCTTCGAGTTCAAGAGCTAATTCTTTACCGCCGGATTTGATAATCTTTCCTTGCGAGAGAACATGCACATAATCCGGTACGATGTAATTAAGAAGTCGTTGATAGTGGGTAACAAGTATAACAGCGTTATCTTTCTTTCTAAAATAGTTCACACCGTCAGCTACAATTTTTAATGCGTCTATATCAAGCCCGGAATCAGTTTCATCGAGCAATGCCAACTTTGGATTTAGCATAAGCATTTGAAAAATTTCATTTTTCTTTTTTTCACCGCCTGAGAAACCGGAGTTTACAGAACGACTGATTAGGTTATCGGGCATATTCAAAATCTTGGCAAACTCTCGAGTTCGTTCCATAAATTCTTTTGCTGATATTTCATCTTGTCCGTGAGCTTTTCTGATTTCATTAATTGCCGTTTTTAAAAATGTTGCATTGCTGATACCGGGAATTTCAATAGGGTATTGAAATGCAAGAAAGACACCGGCACGAGCTCTTTCTTCAGGCGCCATATCCAGTAAGTCTTCACCTTCGTAAATTACCTCGCCTTTAGTTACTTCATAATTTTCGTTCCCGGCAAGAATATTTGCCAATGTACTTTTCCCGGAACCGTTAGGACCCATAATTGCGTGTACTTCGCCGGCATTAACTTCTAAATCTATGCCTCTTAAAATTTCTTTTCCTTCCACAGTAGCGTGTAAGTTTTTGATCTTTATCATTTTTTAGTTTTCCTTTTTATTTTCTTTTTTTATTCAAAATTTATTTTAGAGTAAGATTATGATTAAGAGTACTGTCATATATTTTTCTTAATCATAATTAAAATCATGCTCTTAATCTTACTCCCCAAACAAGCTTTTTTAACCAACACTTCCTTCGAGTGAAATTGCGAGAAGTTTTTGTGCTTCAACTGCAAATTCCATCGGAAGTTCATTGAACACTTCTTTACAGAAACCGTTCACAATCAAATTGATTGCATCTTCTTCATCGATGCCTCTTTGGTTTAAGTAGAAAATCTGATCCTCGCCAACCTTCGAAGTTGTTGCTTCATGTTCAACTTGAGCGGTTTTGTTATCAATTTCTATGTAAGGGAATGTATGAGCTCCGCATTTATCACCCATTAACATCGAATCACACTGCGAAAAGTTTCTTGCATTCTCTGCGTTCTTTCCAACCTTTACTAATCCCCTATACGTATTATTACTTCTTCCTGCGGAAATACCTTTTGAGATGATAGTACTCTTTGTATTCTTCCCGAGGTGAATCATTTTTGTTCCGGTATCTGCTTGCTGAAAGTTATTTGTTACGGCAATCGAGTAAAATTCGCCCACGGAATTATCACCTTGCAGAATACAGCTTGGATATTTCCAAGTAATAGCGGAACCGGTTTCTACTTGGGTCCAGCTAATTTTAGAATTTTTACCTCTGCAAGCACCTCGTTTAGTTACGAAGTTATAAATACCGCCTTTGCCTTCGCTGTTGCCCGGATACCAATTCTGTACGGTAGAATATTTTATTTCGGCATCATCCATTGCAACCAATTCAACAACAGCCGCGTGCAATTGATTTTCATCTCTCATTGGTGCCGTACATCCTTCAAGGTAGCTTACGTATGCTCCTTCATCCGCAACAATTAGAGTTCGTTCAAACTGACCAGTTTCTTGTGCGTTTATTCTGAAATAAGTCGAGAGTTCCATCGGGCATCGAACACCTTTTGGAATATAGACGAACGAGCCATCCGTAAAAACGGCAGAGTTTAGAGCTGCAAAATAATTATCACCTTGCGGAACAACAGACCCGAGATATTTTTTCACTAAATCAGGATGTTCTTTGATTGCTTCGGTAATTGAGCAGAAAATTATTCCCTTTTCCGCCAAAGTCTCTCTAAAAGTCGTTGCAACCGAAACAGAATCAAACACAGCATCAACTGCAACACCGGCTAATCTTTTTTGCTCGTCGAGGGGAATACCCAGCTTTTCAAAAGTATCGAGCAATTCGGGGTCTGCATCATCAAGACTATCTAATTTCGGTTTCTTTTTGGGAGCGGAGTAATAACTGATATTTTGTAAATCCACCGGAGGAAATTTTGCGTTTAGCCAATGCGGTTCTTTCATTTTCAAAAAGTTTTTGTATGCTTTCAAACGCCATTCAAGCATCCATTCCGGTTCTCCCTTTTTTGCAGAAATAAACCGAATTGTATCTTCATTGAGACCTTTCGGAGCAGTATCAGCTTCGATGTTCGTAGTCCATCCCCATTTATACTCCGATTTCGTGAGATTTTCAATCGTTTTCGCCTGTTCTTCGTTGCCAAAATCTTCAACTTTTACTTTTGCGTCAGACATTAATTCTCCTTTTCTTTTCGATTTTGAGAATCAAACCTATTCAATCTGGAAAAAAAAGTCAAGATTATTTATCCTATTTTTTATGCTTTTTTCTGAGCATATCGAACTATTTGGTTTTCAGCTTATAAACCCGATATTTGTTAGTCGGATTTACTACTCAATAATTGCAATTATTCTTGTTGGACCACCGCTGCCGCCTTTGATTTTCATCGGAAGAGCGATTGCTTCAAATCCTTTAGAAGGTAGTTTATCAAGATTTGCGACATTTTCTAAAATTGGTGTGTTTGCCTCGCAAAGCACTACGTGTGCTTTAAATATTTTGAAATACACTAAAGTTGTTTCTGCCGATTTTGGGAATCAACAAAAACCAATTTAGCTTTGTGGGTTTTCACCTCTTTTTCACTGTAATTTGCATAACTCGCTATGATAACCAAATCATCCTTTTGAACGAGACGTGCCGCGGCGCCGTTTAGGCTAATCTCGCCTTTGTCACCTTCAATCACATAGGTTGAGAATCTTTCCCCGTTGTCGATGTTGTAAATATCTACTTTTTCAAATTCCACTAAATCAGCAGCTTTCATTAAAATAGGATCGATGGAAATTGATCCTTCGTAATTTAGATTGGCTCCCGTTACAGTTGCCCTGTGTATTTTTGATTTTAATAAAATACGTTCCATTAATTACCTTTCTTTATTCAATTTTAAAACTTCATTTAAGCCTTGAAGCACTAAAATCGGAATAGCAATTTCAAACAATCCGGTCTCATCAAACAGGCTTGCAAATCCCCCCGTTGCAATAACAACAGGTTCCTTCCCTTGAAATGCTTCGATGGTAATTTGCCGAATCAATTCCTTAATCATTCCAATTTGCCCGTAATACAGACCGGACTGGATACTTTCAATTGTTGTTTTACCGACCGCAGTTTCCGGTTCTTGTATTTCTACACGGGGTAGTTTTGCAGTGTTGCCGACGAGCGATTCCATCGAGATTCTTACTCCCGGCACAATTGCTCCGCCCAAATATTCACGTTTTTTCGATACTACATCAAAAGTTGTTGCAGTTCCGAAATCAATGATTATGATATTTTTATTTGGATAAAGTTTTACTGCAGCAACTGCATTTGCAATTCTGTCTGCTCCAACTTCTGAAGGATTTTTGTACTTAATATCTAAGCCGGTTTTAACACCTGCCTTCAAAACAAAAGGATCGATCTCGAAATATTTTATGCATCCCGAACGTATCGAATGAAGCATATCGGGCACAACGCAGCAAATTGATATTTCTTTAATATATCCGGGATCGACACCGTTTTCTCTTAAAACACTTTTAACGAATAATCCGAATTCATCGGATGATAATTGCTGTCGCGATGTTTTACGAAACTGCACTTTTAATTTATTGCCGTCGTAAACTCCCCCGTGAATTTGTGTGTTGCCGACATCCAAACACATTACCATTTATCTTTCTCTCCCAATTGTGACTGCTAAAAGTTTCTCTAATTCTTTCGCAAGGTCTTTATTTGTTTCTGCATTTATTGATTTTCCGTCTTTACTGATAATTGTAAAAGATTTTTGAACACCATTTAATCTATCGGACAAATCATTAATTACAATAAAATCGGATTGCGAATGAGCAAGCAGTTCATTTGCTTTTGATATTCTATTTTCAATGTGATCTCCATTAGTAAATTTGAAAGCAACAACTTTCACTTTATTGTTTTTTGAATTTTCTTTTATAGAATTGACTAATTTGCTGTTAGGCTTGAGCTTAATTAAAAGTTCTTCGGCGGAGGATGGTATTTTTCTTTCGGCAGGTAGATCAATATTTTCTGAGCCTGCTTCTATTTTGTACGGAGTGTAATCACTAACAGCTGCGTTATGAATTATCACATCGTATTCATTGTCCGAAATCAAATTATTGAGTTTGTCTTGCAGCGATTTGTAGTCTTCAAAAATATCTTCTTTGAATATTCCTTCCGGTTTTAAAGAATCTTTTGCGTGAAGATACGTCACGTTATGCCCCGCATAAATAAAGTGCTGAGCTAACGCCGAAGCGGTTTTCCCGGTCGAAAGATTTGTAATATAACGAATACCGTCGATGTTTTCACGTGTACCGCCGGCTGTTATAAGAATATTCAGCTTAGTTTTTGTTTCCGAGGCGTTGACGGTTGATTGGATGTAATCATATATTTTATCCGGATCCAATAACTTACCTTTTCCGTAATCACCGCAAGCGAGGTGTCCGTCGTCTGTCGGCAAAATTTTAACTCCCCATTTTTCTAATTTCCCAAATGATTCCTGCGTAGCCGGGTGATTGAACATCGCGGTATTCATTGCCGGTGCAATAATGTATGGTTTGTTCCAATCGTGAGCCAGAAAAAGCGAAGCAATTAAATTGTCGCCCACCCCATTTGCTAGTTTGTTTAACGTGTTTGCCGATGCCGGGCAGACAATTGTAATATCAGCCCACTTAACCAAGTTGATGTGACTCATCATCTTGCCGTCTTCGAAAGAATCGGTCATAACAGGTTTGCTTGTTAATCCTTCGAGGGTCGCTCTACCGATAAACCTTAACGCAGCCTCACTCGCAACAGTCTGCACTTCAAATCCGTTCTGCACAAGTTTTGAAATTAAATACGCACTTTTGTAAGCGGCAATCGAACCGGTAAGTTTGAACAATATTTTAGTTTTAGATTTCGACATTATCTATTAACCTCACTTTCCCGAGATGAACAGCTCCGAATCTTCTTTCGTCAATCTCTTCGATGTAGTCAATTTTGAATCCTTCTTCTTCCAATTTATCTTTTATTGTATCGATTGAATTATCGGATTTCAGCCAATGATAAAAGCGTGGTGCAAGTTTTCTTTCTTTTTCTGTCAACAGTTTATTTCGTGAACTCATTGCAAGTCCATCTTTTTCTCGAATCAACGGAAGCGGAATTATTTCACAATCTAAAAAGAATGCTTCAGCCATTCCTTTTATTAATAAATATTGCTGATAATCCTTTTCACCGAAGTAAGCTTTTGTGGGCTTAATAATATTTAATAATTTCATCACAATGGTAAGCACTCCGGTAAAATGACCCGGACGATGAGCACCGCAGAGCTTTTTGCTGAATTCCTTTTCATTTATTTCATAACGAAAATCATCGCTGTAAATTTCTTTATACTCCGGATAAAAGAGATATTCAACTTTTTCCGATTCTAGTTTCGCTAAATCGCTTTCGAATGTAACCGGATAATTTTCGAAATCGTTTTTGTCGTTGAATTGTGTTGGGTTGACAAAGATACTTACAACCGTAATATCATTATCCGAGACGCTTTTTCTTATCAGCGATAAGTGTCCCTCGTGCAGTGCGCCCATCGTCGGCACAAATCCGATTGATTTTTTTTGCAATGAGTTTCTAACTTCTTTCCACTCTCTTATTTGTTTAATTACTTGTGTCATTTTATAATTAATTTTTCCTTAGTGAGCTCGTATGTTAATTAAAGTAAAA
>NPIE01000026.1_pt1 | contig 71872 bp, 71 predicted proteins | sample 8637661 | NCBI WGS metagenome assembly NPIE01 (sample SAMN07420842, study PRJNA396082) | bioreactor metagenome | isolation source: sample BA12 brine-fed electro-methanogenic bioreactor BA | place: Japan: Kochi | collected 2016-12-09 | reverse complement strand
GAAGAGCCGGTCGCCGAAGAGCCAGCTGCTGAGGAGGCGGTTCCTGCAGAGGAAGTCTCCGAGGAAGAGCCGAAGAGCGAAGTGTGAGACGAGAGCGTGACTTGACATGGCGATATTCAGGGTCGATGAACTGAGGAATATGAGCCCCGAGGAGCTGGGCGAGGAGCTCGATACCCTCAAAAGCGAGCTGATCCGGGAGAGGGGGCTCGTCGTCTCTGGCGGCGCCCCGGAGAACCCTGGCAGGATAAAGGAGATAAAGAGGTCCATAGCCAGGATCAAGACGATAGCGAAGGAGCGTGCTAAAGCGTGATGATCTCTCCTGAGAATCTCGTCAGACATGAGCTGATAGGCCTCCCGGTGGAGGTCGCCGGTGGGACGAACTCCACCATGGTGGGGATATGGGGCCGGGTGATCGACGAAACCAGGAACACCTTTCTGATCGAGACCAGGAGCGGAGATAAACGCGTTCCCAAGTCCTGCAACTGCTTCATTTTTACCCTGTTCAAGGGCCTGAAGGTGAAGGCAGAGGGCTCAGTTTTAGTCTCACAACCCGAAAACAGGATTAACAAAAAAATACGGAGATCGAGGTGGAAATTATGAGGGATGTCGGACTGGGCGTCAAGTCACCTGAGAAGGCCTGTGACGATCCAAAATGTCCCTTTCACGGAAAACTTTCCGTTCGCGGTCAGGTCTTTGACGGAACGGTGGTCAGCGACAAGATGACCGATACTGTGGTCGTCCTGCGCGAGTTCGAGAGGAAGATGACGAAGTACGATAGGTACGAGAAGAGGAGGTCGAAGCTTCACGCCCACAACCCGCCCTGCCTGAATGCGAAGGTCGGTGACGTGGTGAAGGTAGCCGAGTGCAGACCCCTCAGCAAGACCAAGTCCTTCGTCGTGGTGGAGGTCGTGCGATGAAGGGTCTGAAGGCAAGCATCCCACGGCCCATCAACGCGGGAGCCCGGCTGGAATGCGCCGACAACACCGGCGCTCGGGTGCTAGAGATAATATCGGTGAAGAGGTACAGGGGCGTTAAAAACAGGATGCCCTGTGCCGGAGTCGGCGACATGATCGTGGTATCGGTGAAGAAGGGAACTCCGGAGATGAGAAAGCAGATCCTGACCGCGGTGATCGTTCGCCAGAAGAAGGAGTTCCGAAGGCCCGACGGCCTGAGGGTCAAGTTCGAGGACAACGCAGCGGTCATCACCGACCTTGCCGGAATTCCCAAGGGATCGGAGATTAAGGGGCCAGTGGCCAGAGAAGTGGCTGAGAGGTACGGAAAGATCGCCTCGGCAGCGTCGATAATAGTGTGATAACCATGAAGAGCAAACAGCCACGCAAACAGCGAAAAGAAAGGTTCTCCGCACCCCTTCATCGGCGGCAAAAGTACCTTCACGCCGCCCTATCTAAAGAGCTTCGCGAGGAGATGAAGACTCGCAGCGCTCAGGTGAAAGTGGGCGATACCGTCAAGATGATGCGCGGCGACCATGCGGGAACCGAGGGCGAAGTCCAGAAGGCGGACCTCAAGAGCGGCACGATCCACGTGGTCGGAGTGAGCGTATTCCGGGCCGACGGGACCGAGGTGCCGAGGGCGGTTCAGCCCTCCAACGTCGTCATCACCAAGATGGAGCTGGACGACGAAGAAAGGAAGAAGATCTTTTCCAGGTGATTTAGGTGAGCAGACATCAGAAGAGGGTTGCGAGTCCCAGAAGCTGGCCGATCGCAAGGAAGATCCATACGTGGGTGGCCAAGAGCAAACCCGGCCCCCACTCTGCCAAGGGGAGCATCCCCCTCGTCGTCGTGGTCAGGGATCTTCTGGGGCTGGTCGACAACTCCAGAGAAGCAAAACGCGTCCTCCATGAGGGCGGGGTCCTCGTCGACGGAACGGCGAGAAAGGACCTCAACTTCCCGGTGGGGATCTTCGACGTGATATCCGTCCCCGCTATGGACAGAAAGTACAGGCTCCTTTCGGACGCCAAGGGGAGGTTCAACCTTACCGAGCTGGAGGCTGGCGAGGCGAGGAAGCTCTGCAGGATCGAGAATAAGACGATCCTCAAGGGCGGCAAATTGCAGCTGAACCTCAACGACGGGACTACCATCCTCGCAGAGGGCGATTACGGGACTGGAAGCTCGGTCATCCTCTCGATACCCGATAAAGAGATCGCCGACGTCATCGAGTTCAAAGAGGGGAACCTGGCCATGGTCGTAGGAGGGTCCCACTCCGGCGAGGTCGGTGCGATCAAGGAGATCGAGGTGGTCAGAAGCTCTCGGCCCAACAGGGTGATCATCTCCGGCAAAGAGGATTTCGAGACGACCGTAGATCACGTCTTCATGATCGGAACAGACAAGCCTGCCATCAAGCTGGGGGCGCTGAAATGAACGCCATGTTGGAGCCTCGGATCGACAAGGTGACCGTCCACATCGGCACCGGCGAAAGCGGCCAGAGGCTGGTCAACGCCGAGACGATCCTCGGCGCGATAACGAGCCGGACCCCCGTCAGGTCCACCGCCAAAAAGACCCTCCCCGGCTTTGGGATAAAGAAGAACGAGCCGATCGGGTGCAGACTGACCCTGAGGGGCGCTGAGGCCGAAGAGTTCCTCAAAATCGCCCTGGAAGTGGCTGGCGGCGCCCTCCGAAAGGGCCAGTTCGACGACACCGGCAACTTCTCCTTCGGAGTCGAGGAGCACACCGACTTTCCGGGGATGAAGTACGATCCGGACATCGGGATCTTCGGCATGGACGTATCTGTGGCCCTAAAAAGGGCCGGATACCGGGTGGCTCGAAGGCGCGTAGCCAGGGCGAAGATGGCATCCCGTCATCGGCTGACAAAAGAAGACGCCGTGGAGTACGTCAAAAATAAATACGGCGTAGAGATCGTGGAGGCGGCATGAAGACCAATACCAAGAGCTTCGGCAGAGGTGCAAACGCCTGCAAAAGGTGTGGCAGAAAGCCGGGACTCATCCGAAAATATGGAATTTATCTCTGCAGACAGTGTTTCAGAGAAATCGCCCCGGATATGGGTTTTGAGAAGTACACGTAGGTGATGACAAATGGTACTGTTAGATCCGCTTGCCGATGCCATGTCCGTCATAAAGAACGCTGAAGACGTCGGCAAAAGTGAATGCGTCATCCAGCCCGCTTCCAAGCTCATCGGCAACACCCTGAAAGTTATGGCAGATCTTGGATACATCGGCGAGTTCGAGTTCATAGACGACGGCAAGTCCGGGATGTTCAAGGTCAACTTGCAAGGAAAGATCAACCGGTGCGGCGTGATCAAGCCTCGGTTCTCCACCCAGGTTCTGGACCTGGAGAAGTGGGAGAAGAGGTTCCTCCCCTCCCGAAACTTCGGCGTGCTCATCATGAGCACGAGCCAGGGGGTCATATCTCACGTCGATGCCAGGGAGCGCGGGATCGGCGGTCAGCTTCTGGCCTACGTATATTAGGTGGTCAAAATGGTCAAGGAGTTGGCACGACGTATAGAAGTTCCAGAGGGCGTCTCCGTCGAAATAGGCGACGACGCCACGGTGAAGGTGACCGGCCCCCTGGGGACGGTCTCAAGACGCCTCTGGTATCCGGGTATAGAGATCAGAACAGACGAGTCCGGCCTGGTCGTGGACGCCGATATCACCAGGAAGCGGCATAGGTCCATGGTCGGAACTCTGGCCGCCCACCTGAACAACATGATCAAAGGGGTGAACGAGGGCTTTGAGTACAGGATGAAAGCCGTCTACTCTCACTTCCCAATTCAGTTGAAGGCCGCCAAGGGAGAGCTTCTAATCAGCAACTTCCTGGGTGAGAGGAAGCCTCGCTCCGCCAAGATCATGGGCGACTCCAAGGTGGAGGTCAAGGGCGACACCGTGATCGTCACCGGAATCGATAAGGAGCTTGTGGGCCAGACGATGGCCAACATCGAGCAGGCGACCAAGGTCAGAGGGTTCGACATCAGAGTATTCCAGGACGGGATATACCTGGTGGAGAAGAGGTGACGGATTTGACTTCCGAAACAGAGAGGTTGATGAAAGTTCGGGCGAGACAGAAGAAGAAGAAGCCCGAGTTCAACCGTTGCGATTCACACAAAAAGAAGAAGCTCTCGCCCAGCTGGAGACGCCCCCGAGGCCTTCACAACAAGCTGAGACAGCATATAGCGGCCAAGGGAAAGCTCGTCAAGGCCGGCTACGGGAGCCCGAAAGGCGTCAGGGGGTATCACCCCTGCGGCATGAAAGAGGTTCTCGTGAGCTCTCCGGCCGACCTCAAAGAGGCCGAGGGGTGTGCAGTCCGGATCGCCGGGACGGTGGGCATGAAGAAGCGAGACGAGATCGAGGCGATGGCCCGAGAGATGAACCTGAAGGTTCTCAACCCCACCTCTGGAGGCGACTGAGTTGCCGAACTTTTCAACGCAGAAGCGGCTTGCAGCATCCGTCCTCGACGTTGGCGAGAGCAGGATCTGGATCAACCCCGATCCCGATGCCGCAGGCGAGATAGCCGACGCCATCACCAGAGATGATATCAGGTCTCAGGTCGAGGCCGGAAACATCAAGGCGAAGCCGAAGAAGGGCAACAGCCGCGCTCGATACAGGGTCCGAGCCGCCAAGAGAGCCTACGGCCACAAGAAGGGTCAGGGGAGGAGAAAAGGGGCGAAAGGTTCCCGGTCGCCGAAGAAAGAGATGTGGATGACCAAGATACGGGCTCTTCGCCGGACTCTTAAGGAGCTGAGGGAAGAGGGCGATATCGACCGTCACACCTATCGGATGCTCTATCGGAAGGCCAAGGGCGGCGAGTACCGCAGCACAGCCCATCTCAACGCATACATCAAAGCAAAAGGTCTAACGAGGAGTGACTGATGGCAACCGGACCGCGATACAAGGTGCCCTTCAGAAGGCGGAGAGAGGGCAGAACCGATTATCACTTCAGATACAAGCTGATCCTTTCAAGAAAGCCGAGGCTTGTGGTGAGGAAGGGAAACAAGAACATCATGCTGCAGCTAATCGTTGCAGAGTCCGTCGGCGACAGAACGCTCCTCACCGTCAGCTCCCGGGAATTGAAAAAGTTCGGCTATGACCAGAACACCGGAAACGTTCCCGCATCGTACCTCGCGGGTCTCCTCTTCGGCAAGAGGATGAAGGCGATGGGCGAGACGGAGGCGGTCTTGGACATGGGGATCCACGCCAACACCAAGGGGGGCAGGATATACTCTGCCCTGAAGGGCGTGGTGGACGCCGGAATAGACGTGCCCCACAGCCCGGAGATCTTCCCGGACGACGAGCGGATCCGCGGCGAGAATATAGAGGCCTTTAGGGGCGTGGAGTTTGTGGCCCAGTTCGAGGCCGTCCGCGAGAAGATACTGGGGTGAGCTTTTGAGGATGGAATATCGAGAAGAATGGGTTCCCAAGACCAAGCTGGGCAAGCTCGTTTACGAGGGTCAGATAACGACCTTCGACGAGGTGCTCAAATCGAGACTCCCGATCAAAGAGGCGGGAATAGTCGACGCCCTGCTCCCCGGTCTTGAGGACGAGGTTCTGGACATAAACATGGTCCAAAGGATGACCGACTCGGGCCGGAGGGTAAAGTTCAGGGCCACGGTCATCGTCGGGAACAAGGACGGCTACATCGGCATCGGCCAGGGGAGAGACAACCAGGTCGGCCCTGCCATCAGGAAGGGGATAGATGTGGCCAAGCTGAACATCATAAAGGTACAGCGCGGCTGTGGAAGTTGGGAGTGCGGCTGCGGCGCGGGTCACACCGTCCCCTTCGAGGTCGTGGGAAAGGCAGGGTCCGTCTCCATCACCCTCATACCCGCCCCAAGAGGCCTGGGGATAGCTGCGGGCGGGACCGCCAAGAAGGTTATGGAGATGGCCGGTATCCAGGACGTCTGGACGAAGTCCTCGGGGAACACCAGGACCACCCTCAACTTCGCCAAGGCCACCTACAACGCGCTGCGAAATACCGTCACCATGAGGGTATAGACGATGTATGCGATAGTGCGACTTCGGGGGAGCGCCAAAACGAAGCCCGATATCAAGGATACCCTCGATATGCTCCGACTTCACAGGATCAACCACTGCGTCGTGGTGCAAGACAGTCCCCACTATCGGGGGATGATCCAGAAGGTGAAGGACTACGTAGCTTGGGGCGAGATCGACGAGGACGCTCTGGCGTCGATGCTCGAGATGCGCGGAAGATTGAACGGCAACAAACGTTTGACTGACCAGTTCATAAAGGAAAAGACCTCCTACGGAACGATAAAGGAGTTCGCCTCGGCGGTCTCCGGAGGGGCTGCAAGCCTCAAGGACGCCGGGATCAAGCCGGTATTCAGGCTTCACCCGCCGAGAAAGGGTCACCGCGGAACGAAGAAGACCGTCAAAGAGGGCGGTGAGCTCGGCTATCACGAGTCGATCTCAGATCTTATCTGGAAGATGAGGTAGGACCATGCCTAAAAGCAAGGTGAAGAAGTTTCGGGGCAGCAGAACCTGTGGCGGCGGCACTCACAAAAACCGCAGGGGTGCGGGGTCGAGGGGCGGCCGTGGCAACGCCGGCGGGTGCAAGCATCACTTCCAAAGGGAGATGATGCGAGGCCGGGCGATGGGCAAGCACGGGTTTTACAAGCACAACGCCGAGGAGATCGACGTAGTCAACGTCGGCGAGCTGGATTCGATGATCGTCGAGGAAGGCCGGATCGACCTCGGGAAGGTGAAGGTCCTGGGCAGAGGCAAGCTCGCCAGGCCCGTCACCGTCACGGCAAAAGCCTTCTCCGCTGCCGCCAGGGAGAAGATCGAAGAGGCTGGCGGTGAAGTAGTGGTATCATGAATCAGCATAGCTTCTTCTACGCGATCGAGCCTTTTGTGAGGAGGCTGCCGGCGGTGGAGAGGCCCGAAGGTCACGTCCACTTCAAGAAGAAGCTCAGCTGGACTGTGGGCATCCTCATCCTTTACTTCGCCCTCTCCAACGTCTCCCTCTTCGGCCTCTCCTCGGCTTCACGAGACCTATTCGGGATGTACCGGGCCTTTTTCGCCGGATCCTTCGGCTCATTGATGCTCCTGGGCATAGGGCCGATAGTCACCGCTTCCATCGTCCTCCAGCTCCTGGTGGGGGCCGATCTGATAAAGCTGAACCTGAGAGATCCGCGAGACCAGGCGGTCTTCCAGGGAACTCAAAAGCTTCTGGTCTTCGTCATGATCATCGTTGAGGCCCTGCCTCAGGTGACGGGCGGCTACCTCCTCCCCGATCAGGGACTCGCCTCGGCGTTAGGCGTATCCCTCGGCATGATCTCATTTCTGATATTCCTCCAGATCTGCGTCGGCGGAGTCCTCATCCTCTTCATGGACGAAGTGGTGAGCAAGTGGGGTATCGGGTCCGGCGTAGGTCTCTTCATCGTCGCCGGGGTCAGCCAGCAGCTGATCACGGGCCTCTTCAATTGGACTATCGGGGACAAGGGACTGCCGATAGGGATAATCCCGAAGTGGATCTTCATATTCACAAACGACGTTCTGGGGCTCGAGGACGTCTTCACGTCCTCAGGCCTGGAGCGGGTCTTCATAGACGGAGGCGTTCTCGCCCTGATCTCCACCATAGCGATCATCCTCTTCGTAGTCCTGGTGGAGAGCACGAGGGTCGAGATACCCCTCGCCCACAGCTCCGTTCGGGGCGCAAGGGGCAGGTTCCCCGTCAAGCTCGTCTACGCCAGCGTCCTTCCCATGATCCTGGTGAGGGCCCTCCAGGCGAACGTCCAGATGATAGGGACCCTTCTCGCAGGCAAGATCGGAACGATCACCACGGCCAGCACCACCGATACCGCGGCGGGGCTGAACATCGTCTACACCGGCTATTCGAGCCTCCTTGGGACCTTCACCTCAACGTCCCGGTACGACATGATGACCGGGGAGCTGGTGAGCGCGACTTCGCCGATGCCGATATCAGGCCTCATGTACTACCTCTCGCCGATCAACAGCCCCTACGACTGGATCCCGAGCCTCGTCTCCAGCAGCAATGCAGGGATGGAGCTTTTGGGCCTCTCGCCGATCGCGGGCTGGCAGATATGGCTTCACGTCTTCACCGACGCCTTCGTCCTGATCGTCGGAGGCGTCATATTCGCCATATTCTGGATCGAGACGACAGGGATGGGGGCGAAGAGCGTTGCAGCCAAGATTCACGCCTCGGGCCTTCAGGTTCCGGGTCACAGAAGAAGCGCTGTCAGCATCGAGAAGCTCCTCGGAAGGTACATCCCCAAGGTGACGGTGATCGGCGGTGTCATCATCGGCCTTCTCACCCTCGTTGCAAGCCTGATGGGAACCCTGGGGAGCGCTGGTGGTACCGGTCTCCTCCTGACGGTCAGCATCGTCTATCGGCTCTACGAGCAGATCGCGAGCGAGCAGATCCAGGAGATGTACCCGATGATGCGCAAGTTCTTCGGTGAGTCGGCATGAAGAAAGGCAATCTCGCAAAGTCCCTCAACTCCCTCCTTTTGGGCGTCGGAACCGCCCTGATGGTGGGGATAATGGTGAGCCAGGAGTTTCGGCACACCGTGGGAGTGGTGATGGATGCGGCGATCGGGTGGCTCCCCGAGATCCTCCCCTTCCACATCGTCCTCTTCGCCCTCGCCGCCATCACCGGCCTTTACGCGAGCCTCATCCAGAAGTACACCATGGACTGGGACTACCTCAAGAAACAGCAGGAGACGATGAGGGGCTTCCAGCGGGAGATGCGGGAGGCTCAACTTGCAGGAGACAAGGCTCGTCAGCAGCAGCTTCAGGTCCAGCAGAGGGAGATGCTCGGCGACCAGAGCAAGATGATGAAGATGCAGCTTAAGCCGATGGCCTATATAGGGATCGTCTCAATACCCCTCTTCATGTGGGCCTACCTCTACATCGATCAGAACGCTCTATACCTCAACTTCCCCTTCTGGGGGAGGCACGAGATCGCTGAGACCGTAATCGGCCCCATATTCTACTGGTTCTACTGGTACTTCATCTGCTCTATACCGATATCTCAGATCATAAGAAAAGCCCTGGACATCGGCGGTACAGGATGATAATCACAGTCAGTGGGTCTCCCGGAACCGGGACGAGCACCCTCTCCCGGATCCTTTCACGAGAGCTCGACCTGCGCTGGGTCAACTCGGGGGAGCTCTTTCGAAATATCGCCAGCGATCGAGGGATCTCCTTGAAGGAGCTGGGACGGATCGCAGAAGTGAGCCCCGAGGTCGACTATCAGATAGACGACGCCCAGAGGGCGATGGCAAAGGAGGCCGGAGGCGTCTTTGAGGGGAGGCTCTCGGGCCATGTCCTCGACGCCGACCTGAAGATCCTCCTCAAGGCCGATCGCATGGTCAGAGCCGCGAGGATCGCATCCCGCGAGGAGAAGCTCGTGGAGGACGCCCTCCAGGAGTCGAGGGTTCGGGAGGAGTGCGAGGCGAGACGGTACGAGAAGTACTACAACATAGACGTGAACGACTTCTCGGTCTATGACATCATCATAGATACCGGGACCTGGAACGAGAAAGGGGTCGTCGCGATCGCCCTGGCCGCAGTGAGGTCTCTTGAAGATGGCGGGAAATCTACCCTCTGATCGGATCCGGGAAACCCTCGTCCGGAGGGAGGGGAGGACCGATCCGAGGTACGGTTTTTCTCCAAAGGAGCGGCCCCTGGACCTCCACATTAGTCTCGGATGCATAAACCTCGACAAGCCACCGGGCCCCTCCAGCCACGAGGTGGTGGCCTGGGTGAAGCGGATCCTGGAGATCGGGAGCGCGGGCCACAGCGGCACCCTCGACCCCAAGGTGACCGGAATCCTACCCACCATGCTCGGCGACTCGACGAGGGTCGTCGAGACCCTCCTATCCGCCGGAAAGGAGTACGTATGCCTGATGCGAGTTCACGCGACCATCCCCCGAAAGAGGATCATCGAGGCGTGCTCCGAGTTTTCGGGCGTGATCTATCAGCGACCGCCCCTCAAGTCCAGCGTCAAGAGGGCGCTTCGGACGAGGGAGGTCTATTATCTGGACGTCCTGGAGATCGAGGGACCGAGGGTCCTATTCCGGGCGGGCTGCGAGGCAGGGACCTACATCCGGAAGCTCTGCCACGACATCGGCCTAGCTCTCGGGACCGGGGCCCACATGGAGGAGCTCCGGAGGACGAAAAGCGGCCCCTTTCGCGAAGATGAGACTTTGGTTTCCCTCCACGACCTCAAGGACGCAAAGGAGGTCTGGCGGGAGACTGGGGACGAAACCCAGCTGCGGCGGGCAATTCTGCCGGTAGAGCAGGCCTTGCGGCACATGCCGTCCCTGGTTGCGAGCGACGGGGCCATCGACGCCATCTGTCACGGGGCGCCCCTGGCGGCGCCGGGGCTCCTCAGCCTCGAATCCGGGATAGAGGTGGGGGAGAAGGTAGTTATTTATACCCTGAAAGGAGAGGCTGTTGCCGTGGCCCAGGCCGCCATGAATAGCAATGAGATGATGGCCGCCTCCTCAGGGATCGTGGCCAGGACCTCTCGGGTCGTCATGGCTCCGGGAACCTATCCGAGGATGTGGGCCAAAAAGTCGTAATCGTGCTGAAATCGTGCCGAGGTAGTCTAGTGGTAAGGCGCAAGCCTGGAATTCTGTACTGAAAGCTTGTGATCCGTAAGGGTCGCGGGAGTTCGAACCTCCCCCTCGGCGCTCTTCTTTTAAAACTTATTCTCATTGAATGCCCCAAGGCTGGTGTGCAGGCTAGGCCCCCACGTCCCTTGCCCTACATTCATCTATTCAGCTATTCTAAGCCGGTTGGACCACCAGTCCACCAGAGGCCTACAAGGGCGAGCCCGATGCCCGTCATTCTTCGCCGTCCGGCATTGCCGATAAACCGCCGATAAATTGCCGATAACTCGCGGGTACCGGCCCCGCTTCGAGGGGTCCGCCACCACCAGCCAGCCGTCTTCGACCCACCCGCTGATGAGCACCCGGGCCATCCGACGAGAGAGGCCCAGGGCCTCGGCGACGTCCCTCTCCCTTCCCTCGATCTCCCGGCCCGATATCGCCACCTCCGCCTCGGCAAGGGTCAGCCGGTTCCCCTCGATCCGGGTGGAGTGGTGGGTCGAGCGGAGGCGCGCCCGGCGGCGGAGCTTTCGCCTCGGCGGCGAGGGGGAGGGGCGTCTCGGCTACCACCGCTCGGGCCGCCTCGATCTCCATCAGGCCCCGGGCTATGGCGGGGGTGATAACGTACCGGGGGTGCCAGGGGGGTGGGGTCATGGGGGATCTTAATAGTTGAATGATGTTGGTCGTAGCGAAATGTTTAAAACATATGTGCTGTCTCTACTTATTATGGCAATTTCTCGCACATTTAGACGAGCTCTATCCATATTTATATTAATTGTTTTAATGCAAAATTGTGTTGCTTTGAATTCCGATCGTATAATTACAGAATTAAAAAATGGCATTATTAAGTATGATGGAGAGGATATTGAAGGCGACCTATATCTGAATAATATGGATTTGGATGCAATAATATTGACAAATTGCAATATTTATGGAAAAGTCCATATAATAAATAGTAATGGTCGATTCGCAATAGATTTTAAAGGTACAAATTTCCACGAGGATGTATTATTTGAGAATGTATATTTTGTAAATTCCGTCAATTTTTGTGATGCACATTTTCGCGAGGATGCCTCATTTATTAACAATATTTTTGAGAGCGGTCCCAATGTTAGAAATACCACATTTTGGCAAAAAGCAAATTTCAACGATAACGAATTCCATAAACATGTAGATCTTTCCAACGCGAATTTCCTAGGCATTGTTTCTTTTGATGGAACGACTTTTGAAGATGGTGCGGACTTTGAAAATGCTAACTTCAAGCAAAATGCAAGATTTGAAGGGGCAGCATTTGGTGGCGAACAGGACACCACCTTTGGATACTGTAAATTTGATGGGGGTGCAGATTTTACTGGAGTAACTTTCGGGTCGATCGCCAATTTCGAGAGTGCTTTTTTCGCCAAACCTGCAGATTTTACAGATGCAATTTTTAGTGGGAACTTGTATTTCAAAAATGCGAAATTTGAAGAAGGGTCGAATTTTGAAAATACCAAATTTATCGGTATATCCGATTTCTCGAATAGCCATTTTAGCCGTAATGCAATATTCCTAAAGCCTTCATTTGAAGGAAATACAAATTTTGTAAATGCTTTGTTTCAAGGAAATTGTGATTTTGAATACGCTAAATTTACTGGATTGGCAGATTTTTCGAATATTCGCATAAATAATAATGCTAAATTTACAAATTCCATATTTTATGGGACTACAAATTTTTTAGATTCATCATTTGGCGGCAGATCTGATTTCACTAATACAAAATTTAAAAGTGATGTCTCATTTGAAGGTGCAGCTTTCAATGGATTATCATCGTTTAAAAGTGTGACATTCGACGAAGTCGCAAAATTTGCGGGCACATTTTTTAATAGGGATCTTGATCTATCAGGTGTAACTATTAATAACAAAGTATACCTAGATCAAGCTGATTTTGGATATTCAGCGAAAATAAGTTTTGATTATCTTAGTATCGACCTATCTTCTGGTCAGCTATATATTGATTGGGATTCAATTAAAACTCGACTTGCACTAACCGGAGAATCGATAAGTGGATTAAAACACTTGGAGAAGAATTTGAGGAATATTGGACAAAATGAAGATGCAGACGAGTTATATATAATTATAGAAGATCTTGAATCTGAAGGTACAATGGATGTAATTAAATCTTATGTTACAGGTTATAATGGTGCACGCCCTCTACACGCTTTAATAGTGATATTCTCAATAATAATGTTATATTCATTAGTGTATATGTGGGTGGACGTTCTGGGGTTAAATGATTCGGATAAAGGGTCCAAAAATTCCATCCAGTATTTTTTATTTAATGTAGTTTTTAGTATAGGTGTCTTTTTCATCCTCCCAATTGCGGGTATATTTGTCATTGAAGCCAAACTAAGAACTACCCTAAAAGATGCCAATTGGGGAAGCATCATGGTTGTTTTTTCTGAACTTATTATTGGCTCAGGCTTCATTTATGTACTTGGGGCGATATATTTGGGCTAATTTTAAACTCTTAATGATCAACATGATCGGATCAGCCACCTATTCCTCCTTCAAGTCCATGAGGTGCGCCTCGATGGCTTCCATGCTGTTGGACAGTGTCTCCTCGATCGTCTCTCCCTGAGAGTAGCATCCCGGAAGCTCCTGCACCTCAGCCCAGAAGCCGCCCTCCTCTGCTGGGTGTATCAGAACTGTGTATTCCATGACTCCACCATTGTGCGGAGGCCTCAGCAGACCTCCGCCCCCTCCTCTTCCGCCTTCTCCCCCGCCTCGATCGCCGCGAGCTTCTCCAGCACAGGCCTCGTCGAGACCGAGTTCATCGAGAGGCCCAGCTCCTCCGCGCCGAGGCCGAGGGCGAGCCCCGCCATCTGGGTGACGTATAATATCGGCAGATCGATCTCCTCGCCGAACTTCTTTTCAAGAAGCGGCTGGTTGGCGTCGAGCATAAGGTGGCATAGCGGGCATAGCGCGACGACGAAGTCCGCCCCCGACTCCTTGGCGTTCCGCAGGATTCGAATGAGGGTCTCGGCGGCAGCCTCCTCCTCGGGCATGAAGATGGGGCCGCAGCAGCACTTCATCTTCAGCCGGAAGTCGGTCGGCTCCGCGCCCAGGGTCCGGATGAGGTTCTCGAGAACCGAGGGGTTCTCGGGGCTGTCGATCCCCCCGCCGGGGCGCGTCAGGAGGCAGCCGTAGTAGGGGGCGGCCTTGAGGCCCGCCAGGGGCCGGACGATGACGTCCTCGGGGTTTTCGGCCTCGCCGAGGGCTCCTGTGATCGTCTCGATGACGTGCTGGACCTCTTTTTCTTCTTCGTACTTCTTCTCCAGGGCCTCGTTCACCCTCTTTCTCATCTTGCGGTCACCGAGGCGGATCATCGCCGCCCGGAGCCTGCTGTAGCAGATCGAGCAGGAGGTCATCACCGGCAAGCTGGTCCTCAACAGGTTTCTTGCGGCAAGAGCCGTCGAGACGACCTCGTTTGAGACGTGGGTTGCGCCGCAGCAGTTCCAGTCGTCGATCTCCTCAAGCTCGACGCCTAAAGCTTTGCAGACCGCCAGGGTTGAGATCTCGTACTCCCTTCCCGTAGACCGGGCGACGCAGCCGGGGTAGTAAGCGAGCTTCATTTTTCGGCCTCCTTCGTTTCTTCGGCCTTTTCAGCCTTCTTTGCCTCTCCAGCTTCGGCTGCTTCGACCTTTTCTTCCTCCGCCTTTCCCTCGTCTCCGAGAAGCTCGAAGATCCTCTTCACTTCCTCGGTCCCCTCGATCCTCTCTCCTCTGGCGGCCTCGAAGCCGAGCTCGATCTTCCCCTTGGGGACGAGCTCTGCGCCGAAGGCCATGATCTGGAGCGCCGAGCCGGGGCTACGAATCATGTACTCTGCGGAGAGGAGAACCTCCGATATCCGCCCGTAATCTCTTATCTGGCGGCCGAAGATCCCCTCGAAGACCGAGTCCTTGCACTTCAAGCCCTCCTCTTCGTAGATCGTCTTCAGGGCGGCGACGACCGCCATCGGCCTGATGCTTCTCGGGCAGCGGACGGTGCATAATAGGCAGGAGGTGCACAGCCAGATCGACCTGCTCGAGAGAGCCGCCTTCTTCTCTCCTTCGAGGACGAGCCTGATCAGCTTTCTTATGGGCACGTCCATCAGGGAGGCGGTGGGGCAGCTGGCAGAGCAGGTCCCGCACTGGATGCAGGTCTTGACCTCGTCTCCGGCGAGGGCCAGGACTCGATCTCTGAACTCTTCCCCCTCGGCGGTCATGGCCGCGGTTGCCGCCGACGTCGTCGTTTCCGTCTTCGCCATTTCCGTCACTTTCCATCACCCACCTCGGCCTCGGCCGACGCCTTCGCTTTAGCTTTCTTGATCCTCTCGCCTATCTTCTCGCTCGCTTCACTGATCTCGTCCCTCTCCCAGACGAACCTCACCTTCGGTTTGTTGATCACCGCCTCCAAATCCGCCAGGGCTGCGTTGATCTTCGAGAGTAGGTCGGGGTCCCTCTCGGGAGCCTCGATCTTTGGTATCGGCGGCTTCTCGATCTGGGGCGGCAGGACGATCTTGCTGAGGTCCGGTCGCTTCCTCGACTTGGTGACGATCGAGGAGATCGCCTCCTTCCACTCCTCCGCCCAGGGCGTCTCCAACACCTTCGTGGTGGTGACGCCGGTTCGGTCCACCTCTATTGCCAGGCAATGGCAGGATTTGGCGCAGGCCCCGCAGAAGATGCACTGATCTTTTTCGACCTTTATTTTGCCGTCCTCGCCGACGTACCAGCAGTCGGCAGGACAGACGTTGAAGCAGGCGTGACAGCCCATGGGGTCGCAGAGGGGAAGCTGCTTTTCGACCAGCCTTATGTCCCCTTCGAAGGGCTTGGTTATGTCCATGGCTTCGTAGGGGCAGACCAATAGACACCTGCCGCAGCCGATGCACTTGTCTTGGTCGACCTCGATCTCCCCGGAAAACTCAAACTCCTCCTCCAGCACCAAAGGCGTCCCCTCGACCTTGATCGCCTCCTCGGGACAGATCCCCACACAGAGGCCGCAGTGGTCGCAGAGGTCCTCGTCGACGAGGAGCTGCTCGAAGGGGACGAGGTCGGTCGGGGTGGGATCCCTCTCCGTGAGGAGGAAGGCCTCGCAGAATTTGGCGCACTTCCCGCATAGGTTGCACTTCTCGGGGTCTACCTCGATCTTCCCCTTTCCCTCTCCTTTTTCCTCCTCCCGGAGGGGGCCGAAGACGTCCCGGGTGGGATAGAATACGACGGTGATCGCCTCTGTCGGGCAGACCGGCTCGCAGAGGGCGCAAGGTAGGCACTTCTCGTTCGGCTCGGCCCGTGAGACGAGATGGGGATACTCCTCCATCTCCCGATAGTCCCTTTCGTTAGAGGTCATCTTGTAGGCGTCGACGGGACAGAAGGCGGCGCACATCCCACAGAAGACGCATTTGTCGAGGTCGATCAGAACCGGCGGCGCGTCGAGGCCCGTGGCGATCTCGATGACCGGCCCCAGGGATAGGGCCTTGGTGGGGCAGAGGTCGACACAGATTCCACAGCCGTTGCACTTCTTGTAGTCGTAGTCCAGGACCTTCACCGAGTCCTCCGATCTCTGGATCGACTTGATGATGGACCCCTCGACCTCCATCTCCTTCTCGATCTCCATGGCCATCAGCTATCGCCTCCCGCGGGCTCTGGTGCCCGAAGGGCCGCAAGCTCTGTACCCACCGGCCCCATATCCTTCAGCTCCCGGACGAAGGTCCTCACCTCTTTTGCCAGGATCTCGCCTTCGCTGGCGGCACACCAGATGATCTTGACCCTGCCGGGGTTGATCCCCACCCCCTCCAAAACTCCCTTCAGAACCTGGATCCGCTGGCGGGCCTGATAGTTCCCCTTATTGTAGTGGCACTCGCCGAGGCGGCAGCCGGATATGAGAACCCCGTCGGCCCCGCCCCTCAGGGCCTCGATGACGAAGGCGGGGTCCACCCTCCCGGCGCACATCACCCGGATCGCCCTCATGTTCGTCGGGTACTGGATCCGCGAGGTCCCCGCTAAATCGGCACCCGCGTAGCTGCACCAGTTGCACAGGAACCCGACGATGAAGGGGTACTGCCCCTTGACCGCGGTCGCAGCCCTCACCTGGGAGAGGATCTGCTCGTCGGAGAAGAGGGTCATATCGATGGCGTCGACGGGACAGGCGGCGGCACATGTCCCGCACCCCTTGCAGGCCGCCTCGTCGACGAAGGCGGTCTTGTCGACGGTGATCGCCTTGCTGGGGCAGGTCTCAACGCAGAGCTTGCAGCCGATGCACTTCTCTTTATCCACCATGGCGACGACGGGGTCGAGGGCGAGCTCTCCTCTCAACAGAAGCCTCATCGCCTTCGCCGCCGTCGCCTCCCCCTGGGCGATGGAGACCTGGATCTCCTTCGGTCCCGAGGCGCATCCGGCGATGAAGACGCCGTCGATGTGGGCCTCGACGGGCCTCATCTTGGGGTGGGCGATCTCAAAGAACCGGTCGGGCCGCTTCGAGAGGCCCAGCAGGTTTCCGATGACGTCGGCGTCTTTGTTCGCCTCCAGACCCGCCGAGAGGACGACGAGGTCGTAGGGCTTGGACCGGAAGCCGCCGAGGAGGGTGTCCTCGTAGTTGACGCGGAGGTCACCATTCACCTCCTCCACCTCGGAGACCCTGCCCCGGATGAAGTTGATCCCCAGCCTCTGAGCCCGCATGTAAAATTCCTCGTACCCCTCGCCCCCGGCCCGAAGGTCGATGTAGTGGATCGAGACCTCCGTATCCGGATACTTCTCCTTGATCAGCTGGGCGTTCTTGAGGGCGTACATGCAGCAGACCCTCGAGCAGTAGGGGTTACCGACCGTCTCGTCCCTGGAGCCGACGCACTGGAGGAAGGCGACGGACTTTGCCACCTCGCTGTTGGAGGGCCTGACCACCTCGCCTCCTGTGGGGCCCGCGGCGTTGAGGAGCCTTTCGACCTGGAGGCCAGATATTACGTCCCTGTGCCTTCCGTACCCGTACTCCTCTTTCCGGGCCGGGTCGAAGGACTCCCATCCTGTGGCGACGATTATCGCCCCGACGTCGAACCTGAACTCTTCCTGGGTCTGGTCGTACTTGACAGCGTCGACGGGGCAGGCCTCGGCGCAGAGGCCGCAGCCGATGCAGGCCGCTGGATCGACGCAGGCGATGAGGGGGACCGACTGGGGTATCGGCATGTAGATCGCCTTTCTTTTGCCCAGGCCGAACTCGTACTCATCGGGAACCTCCACCGGACAGACCCCAGCACACTCGTTGAGACAGCCCTTGCAGAGCTCCTCGTCGACGAACCTCGCCTTCTTCACCCCCGAGACCGTGAACCTCCCAATGCTCCCCTCGATGTTCAGGATCTCGGCGTAGGTTATGAGCTTGATCAGGGGGTGGTTGTAGACCTCGGTCATCTTCGGCGCGAGAACGCAGATCGAGCAGTCGTTCGTCGGAAAGACGTCGGTGAGAAGAGCCATGTATCCGCCGATCGTCGGCCTCCTCTCGACCAGGTAGACTTGAAGGCCGCTGTCGGCCATGTCCAGGGCCGCCGCGATCCCAGCGACCCCTCCGCCTACGACGAGAACCCCCCGGCTGACGGGCATCGTCTCGCCCTGGAGTGGGTTTAGGAGGGCGGCCTTGGCCACGGCCATCCTGATCAGGTCTTTTGCCTTCTCCTGGGCCTGGGGCGGCTCGTCCATGTGGACCCAGGAGCACTGCTCCCTGATGTTTGCCATTTCAAGCATGAAGGGGTTCAGCCCCGCCTCGGAGATCACCCGCCGAAAGGTCGGCTCGTGGAGCCGGGGCGAGCAGGCGGCCACCACAATGCTCTCCAGCTTCTGCTCGGCGATGTCCTCCTTGATCGTCTCCTGGCCGGTGTCAGAGCAGGTGAACTGGAGGTCTCGGGCCACCTCGACGCCGGGGAGGCTTTTGGCAAACTCGGTGAGGGCGGAGGGCTCCAGGACCCCTGCAATGTTCAGGCCACAATGGCATACGTAGACTCCAATTCGCATCGACAGGACTCCGGATAATCATTCGGAATCCTTCAACTTAAAGGTACCTGTGAGGGGAAAAGGGCGCTGATTGTGAAAATACCCGGGCCCCTCTATTCGGGCGCAAAAATTGGCGGGTGAAGATGTATTCTTTCGGAGATGCCGCCGTATCCTCAAAATCGACGATTCTCTGAAATTTCCGAAGCGTCTTTCGATCCCGGTTGCAGGAAAGATCCGGTCCATCCCCATCTCACCTCGTTTCTTCTTCAAGGCTGACCTGCAAGTGGATACCTGTCCGCGCTGGAGCCCCCCGGTATCTTATAAGCGGCGTTGCAGATTCCAATTGGGGCGATGCATCCTTCACATGGCTCGTCGAAGTCGCCGTAACGGTTGCCGGCGGCACCGTCATCCCACTGGTTTCTGCCGGACTCGTCGTAGGCTTCGTATTCTGTATTGCTGATAAGGTGGTTTTCGTAGAGCCTGTTCTCCCAGCTGTAGTAATTCAGATGTATGCCGACGACGTTGTAGGTGGCATTGTTGCTTCTGACGGTCGTGTTGCTGGAGCCTTCCAGAAATATACCGTGCTTGTTTTTCGCCATCTCGTTCATCTCGATCAGGTTGTTGTTGGATCCCCTGACGATTATTCCGCTGAGATCATTGTAGCTGGCGTTGTTATGAGATATTTGGTTTCCATCTGAGCTGAGCTCCAGGCACACACCATCCATATTGCCGGTGACGTGGTTCGCCAGAATGCGGTTGTTTTTTGAGCCCTTGAGCTCTATGCCATCGTTGCCGCTGTCGGATATGCTGTTGTTGGCGATCAGGTTTTCTGAGGACTGCTGCAGCTCTATCCCGGTGTCCGCATTTCCTCTGGCCGTGTTGAACAATATCTTGCAACATTCGGAATCGTCCAGCTCTATGCCCGCAGCGCCGTTGTTGCTGAAGTCGTTATTGGCAACTGTATTGTTCCTGACCCCCTCAAGCCTTATCCCGCCGTACTCGTTGCCGATCGCCGAAACGCCGAAGATGAGGTTATCATCGGATAGGACCTTTATTCCGGAGTCGGATGAGTTGGTAGCCTTGAACCCCCCGACTGTTACGCCGTTTGCCGATATGGTGATCGCCGGACCTTTCCCTCCCGCATCCAGAACCACTGCAATTTTGCCGGTGTCCGTCCCACAGAGGGAGAGGGGCTTGTTCAGATCGACGTTCTCGTAATACGTTCCTTCCCTCACCTCAATCAGGTCACCTGGGATGGCCGCATCGATGGCCGCCTGAACGGTTTTGTGGTCGCATCCCTCGGGGCCGACGGTGATGGTGGCGGCCTGGGCCGTTGTAAAGAGAAGTGCCAGCAAGGCCAGGAGCAGCTTTTGCATCGTCTCAATCTCCATTTTAAGCTCAATTCGTCGATCCGGTTCTGGATCACAATGTCATTAACTTACCGGCACCTTCATCTCCGTTTCCCACTCCTCCGGCGACATATCCTCCCCCTACTGGACTCCCAGACCGTAAGATAAGCCACCTCAGCCGCCGGAAGCTCCTCCACCGCCGTCCCGCCTTCGGCGACCGCGGGCGTCTCGGGCGGGACGGGGGTCGCCATTGAGCCGTCCCGCACCTCAAACCCCCTGCCAAACAGATATATCGGTGGAGCCCATCCTCCGGATCAGGTGTTGGAATGGTGGAAGTGCACAAGGTCTCAGGCTCGCCCTTCGACGGCAACGTCTACCTGATCCTCGATGAGGTCCCGGTCCTCATCGACGCGGGGATGGACCCGGAGCCGACGCTCCGTAAGATCCAAAAGTACATCGACCCGGCAAAGATCGAGATGATCATCCTTACCCACAGCCATCACGATCACTCCGCAGGGGTGCCCCTCCTCAAGGAGGCGACGGGGGCGAGGGTCCTGATCCACGAGGATGAGGCGGGCTTTCTCGGGGACGACATGGCCACGGTCGCCTACCTCTTCGGCCTCTCGGCCCCGGAGATCGAGGCCGACGGAACCTTGAAGGAGGGGGACAAGATCGACCTGGGGGAGTGGAAGCTTGAGGTGATGCACACGCCGGGCCACTCGCCGGGCGGGATCTGCCTCTACGAGCCGAGGGCGAAGGTCCTCTTCTCTGGGGACACCGTCTTCCCCCAGGGGAACATCGGCAGGACCGACCTCTTCGCCGGAAAGGACGCGGACCTGGTCCGCTCCATCGAGAGGCTGACGAAGCTCGATGTTGAGGTCCTCTACCCCGGCCACATGGAGATCGTCAGCGGGGACGTAGGCCGCCAGATCCAGGCGAGCCTCCGGTTTGCGCGAAGCGTTCTATGACCAATAAAGAGAGCGATGAAAAGATGAAGACGAAAATGGAGACAGAAATGTCCAGATCCGAATCCGAACTCTCGGGCGCAGAGAGGACCGCTCGGATCGTAGAGCTGGAGAGAGAGTCGGTGATCCAGACCTACACCCGCCAGCCGATCCTCCTCGTCCGGGGGGCCGGGGCTCGGGTATGGGACGCCGAAGGCCGGGAGTACCTGGACTTCGTCGCCGGGGTCGCAGTCAACACCGTCGGCCACTGCCACCCCGCCGTCGTCGAGGCGATCGCTCGGCAGGCGAAGGAATTGATCCACACCTCGAACCTCTACTACACCGAAAACCAGGTCTTCCTCGCCGAGGAGCTGAAGACCCTCACCGGGATGGATCGGGCCTTCTACTGCAACTCCGGAGCCGAGAGCGTCGAGGCTGCCCTGAAGCTGGCCCGAAGGGCGACGGCGAGATCGGAGATCGTCGCCGCAGTCCACTCATTCCACGGCAGAACCCTGGGCTCCCTGGGTGCGACCTACAAGGCTGTATATCGAGAGCCCTTCCGTCCCCTCCAGGAGGCGTATTTCGTCCCCTACGACGACCCTGAGGCCCTGAAGTCGGCGGTCTCGAAGGATACCTCGGCCCTGATCCTGGAGCCGGTCCAGGGCGAGGGCGGCGTCAACGTCCCCGACCCCGGCTACCTGAGGGCGGCCCGCCAGATCTGCGACGACTGTGGCGCTTTGCTCATCCTCGACGAGGTCCAGACCGGCTTCGGGAGAACGGGCAAATGGTTTGGAAAGGAGCACAGCGGGATCATGCCCGACGTCATGACCCTGGCCAAGGGGATCGCAGGAGGCCTGCCCATGGGCGCCATGCTGGCGGCGGAGTCCGTCTCCGACGTCTTCAAGAGGGGCGATCACGCCTCCACCTTCGGCGGCGGCCCGTTGGTCTCGGCCGCAGCCCTCGCCTCCATCGGCGCCATCAAGAATGAGCGGCTGGTGGAGAGGTCCGAAGAGATGGGGGCGTACCTCAGATCGAGGCTCGTGGAGGAGATCGACGCTCGCGAGGTCAGGGGTCTCGGTCTGATGGTGGGCGTGGAGCTGGAGGCGAACTGCCCCGAGATCGTGAACCAGGCTCGGGAGCGGGGCGTCCTCCTCAACGCCACCAGTGATCACGTCCTCAGGATGGTCCCGCCTCTCGTGGTGGGAAAAGAGGAGATCGACCGCGTGGTGAAGGTGCTTGGCGAGATACTCGAAGAACCTTAGGCCCTGCCTGGGGCGGCTGAAGCCCTACGTCGCGGGACGGGGCATTCAGGAGATCGCGGCAAAATATGGCCTGCCAGCGGATGCGATCGTGAAGCTCGGGTCCAACGAGAACCCCCACGGCCCAAGCCCGAAGGTCTTCGAGGCGATCGGCTCCGTTCGGCCCGAGAGGTACCCCGAGCCCGAGGTGCTCATCGACGCCCTGGCGGATTACGCTGGGACCTCACCTGCAAACGTCCTCATCGGGGCTGGGATGGACGGGGTGATGGACACCATCACCCGCCTCTTCCTCGACCCCGGCGACAGAACCGTGATCTATACACCGACCTTCAGCTACTACGAGATCCTGACGGTGACGGCCGGAGCAGAGCCTGTATTCCTTTCGCGAGGGGACGACTTCGAGGTGCCGACGGGGTTGCCCGACGGAGTAAAGATCGTCTTCATCTGCTCGCCGAACAACCCCACGGGAGATATGATCTCAGAAAAAGACCTCCGGTCGATCGTCGAGACGACCGACGGGGTCGTCTTCCTCGACGAGGCCTACGCCGAGTTCAGCGACCAGAACTTCCTCCCCCTGGTGGCGGAGTACGAGAACCTGGTGGTGGGAAGGACCACCTCCAAGGCCTTTGGCCTCGCCGGGATGAGGCTCGGATACGCCGTCGCTCCCGAATGGATCGCAAAAGAGTACAGGAGGGCGGCTCCGCCCTTCTTCGGGGTGACGACGCCGTCGGTGGCGGCGGGGATCGCGGCTTTGGGCGACATCGAGTACATGAGACGGTCCGTTGCGGCCATCCGGGAGGAGAGGGCCCGGTTGAGGGCGGCGATCCCGGAGTTTCGCCCCTCGGGCGGAAATTTTCTCTACCTGGAGACCGAGGAGCCCTCGGGGAAGGTGGCAGAGAAGATGCTCCGGCTGGGCGTCATCATCCGGGACTGCTTCTCCTTCCGGGGCGCGGGCGACCACGCCGTCAGGGTGACGGTGGGAACCTCCGCGGAGAACGACCGCTTCCTCGAAGCTTACGGTGAGGTATGCGGATCGCCCTGACCGGGACCCCCGGGACCGGTAAGACGACGGCAGCAAAGCTTCTCACCTTCAGGGTGATCGACCTCAACGCCCTTGTGAGGGATGAGGAGCTTTCTCTCGGCACCGATCCCGAGAGGGGGTGTCTGGTCGCCGACGTCGACTCACTGGCGAGGCGGGTCGAGGAGCTGGCCCCCGAGGAGGACGATGAGATGGTGATCCTGGAGGGTCACTTCTCCCACCAGCTAGCCAGCGAGGCGATAGTTCTCAGGACTAAACCAGCGGTCCTCAGAGAGCGGCTTTCCATGAGGGGATACTCTGAGAAGAAGATTAAAGAGAACCTGGAGGCCGAGGCCCTGGACGTGATCCTGGTGGAGGCGACGGAGTGGTGCGACCGGACGAGTGAGATCGACGCCACAGAGATCTCTCCCCAGGAGGTGGCCGACCTGGTTGTGAGGATACTGAATAGAGAGATCGAGATGCCTCCGGGAAAAATCGACTGGACTGGAGAGATGGAATTTGACCCTTGACGACCTGAGGTCCAAGTCCCTGATCGTGACCGAGCCGTTGGCAGCTCTGGCGGAGAGGGCCGGAGCATCCCCCAACCTGATCTCCCTTTTATCCATGATCTTCGCCCTGGCCGCAGGCGCCCTCTACTATCTCTCGGCCGCCGATGCCTCCCTCCTCTATCTCGCGGCACTGATGGTCCTTTTGAACTCGACCTTCGACGCCGTAGACGGCGCCCTCGCCCGGAGGACGGGGCAGGCGGAACCGAAAGGTGACTTTCTCGATCACGTAATCGATCGGTACGCGGACATGGCGATCCTGGCGGGGATCGTCCTTGCGGGCTACGTCTCGGAGGCCTGGGGGATCTTCGCGGTGATGGGGGTTCTCCTCACCAGCTACCTGGGGACCCAGGCCCAGGCCCTGCGGCTAGGCCGCCTATACGGCGGGATCATGGGGCGGGCCGACCGCCTTATTCTCATTCTCGCCGCCACCGTCGCCAACGCCCTGTATCCAGGAGACCTGGCGGGCCTCTCTATCCTGGGGTGGGCGGTGATCCTGATCACGGTGGCAAGCCACATCACGGCCTTCCAGAGGATCGTTCTAATCTGGAGAAAGCTATAATTTTCTACAGTTGTTTTTCATTTGGGCCTACTCGGATTAGGATTTGGATCTTCTCAACCGGGAGATCTCCACCATCTTACCGAGGTGCCAGGCGAGATCTTTCATAAATTTCAGAAAATCGGTCTCGATCTCCGCTTCTCGTCCTAAAACCAATAGGCCTCTGCGTTCGTCGCCGTTGCAAAAGGGCGCTGAAGCCCAGAATACGGGGCGATCGCCCTCAGCCACCATCTTCGTCTCGGTCCTCTCCAGAAGCTCCTCGGCGTCCACCTGGTCGGCAAAGCTCATCAGAACCTCCAGCTGCCCCTCCAGGGCTTTCAGGACCAACTTTCCCTCTTCCAGTAGAAATACGCCCCCCACGTCGAAACCCTTCAGTCCGGCCATCAGCTCAAATAGCGCCTCTCTCATGAGGTCGTCCTCTCTCCCTCGAAAATCGATGGCCTTGAGGGCGAGGGAGTAGAGGATCGAGAGCCTGATGTTTCCCATCAGAAGATCCTTTTCACCCTCCTTCCTCTCGGTGATGTCCACCAGGCTTCCGAGAACCCACCTCTCGTCCTGGTAGTCCAGGGGCGCAATCCTCGCCTCGACCCATCTTCTGGACCCATCCTTCCTGATGATCCTGAACTCGTTGACGATCGACCTTCTCGGACCGGCCCCCCTCTCGGCCCCCCCCACGCACTCGAAGCACTCGGGGTCGGCGAGGCTCCAGAAGTGCTCGCCGATCAGGTCATCCTTCTCGCAGCCGAAGATCTCTCCGAACTTGGAGTTGACCATCTTGAAGCAGCCGTTCTGGAGGACGTATATCCCCGTGGGGGAGTTCTCCAGTATGTATCGCGATACCGTCTCGGACCGCTCCACGTCCCTCTTCATCCTCCGCTCTTCTGACCGAAACCTCGATTCGCTGATCAGCGCCTCGAAGATTGTGGGCAGGCTCCTCAAGCTGTCGACGCTCTTTATCACGTAGCTGGTGGCGAACTTCTCGAAAGCCACCACCTGCAGCTCCTCGGTCCCCCGGCCCGTGACCATGACCACGGGGACGTCCGAGTCGGCCTTCCGGATCTCCTCCAGGACGTCGAGGCCGCTCATGCCGGGGAGGGCGAAGTCCACCGAGACCAGGTCGTATCGGGTCTTTGAGATCTTCTCGAGCCCCTCCTCTCCGGTGGTGGCGATGTCCACGAAGAACTCGTCGTGCTTGGAAAAACCGAGGAGGATCAGCTCGACGTCGTCGGGGTCGTCCTCTATGATCAGGATTCGGTAAGGTTTGGTCATGCCGGCCCGCCTTTCATCTCGTCTCCCAAATATTCAATCTTCTTCGATTAGTATCTTCCCGTTCGCGATTCTCAAATGCGGTTCTCGGAGGGGTTCGGTCGTCCATCTCTCATGCGGCGGGGATAGTGTTATCTATTCCTCAAGACAACCGGCTTGTAATACCGGATTGGGGGTATTGTCATGAAAAAGTCCTGGCTTTTGGTCCTTTTCTTTCTGCTACACGTCGGCCTCCTCGAGGTCCATGCCGAGACTCTGGTCGTCGACTTGAGCGGAGGTGGGGAGTTTTCGACGATAAGGAAGGCCATCAACGTTGCGGAATCTGGCGACGAGATCCTGGTCCGTCCCGGATATTACAGGGAGGGGGAGATCCCCGTCCGCCAACCGGTCACCATCGTCGGGGTCCCCGGCCAGGTGATCCTCGAGGGAGGGTTTGTGGTGGAGGCGTCCGGCATCTCCATCTCTGGCTTCGATATGAGGGGCTTTGGGAGGGGGGTCGGAGTCGAGCTGAAATCTTTCGGAAACACCATCGAGGGCTGCACCATTCGGAACTTTTCGACGGGGGTTCTTTCGGCCTCTTCGAATAACCTCGTTCTCGGCTCGGCGATCGAGGGTTGCTCCGTCGGGGTCCGGCTCCTGGACGGGTCCGATGACGCCGTCATCGACACCAAGATCTGGGCCGTTCTCGGCGCGGATGTGGCGGGGTCTCAGGGCTTCTCCATCACCAACTGCACCATCTCGGGAGGTTCCGGCGTAGTTATCGCGAACTCCAGCGGAGGCACCGTCAAAGGCTCCTTCTTCATCGCCGAGACGGGGGTTGAGATCTCCAACTCCGATGGCATTATGATCGGAGGAAACAACCTATCCTCTCCCCAGAGGGGTATCGTCGTCCAGGGTTCGAAGAATAACGATATCCTGGATAACGCCGTCTCGCGGGCTCGATCCGGTGGCATCATCCTCGTCGGCTCCGAGAACTGCTCGGCGATCAACAATTCGGCCCAGGAATGCAACCTAGGGATCGTGCTGAAGGACTCTTTTTATAACCTGATCAAAAACAACCTCCTGGAAGAGAGCCAGGTGGCCGGACTCCGTCTGGAGGGATCGAAAAATAACGAGATCTTCGGAAACCTCTTCATCGATAACGTCGGAGGTCTGACCTTGAAATCGGGTTCCATCGAGAACTCCATCGAAGGTAACCATCTCCTCCGAAACGAATTAGGTCTATCCATTCTGGGGTCGGGAGGAAACGTCCTTTGGGGGAACCGGATGGATCTGAACAGGCGCGCCGTGAGGGTCGATCGGGAGAACCTCTCGGCCAGCGACGACTTCCCCTTCCGCCAGGACTTCGACTCCTCCAACTCCGTCGACGGGCGGCCAGTCTGTTACCTCGTCGACGGCCGGGATCTGCTTTTATCTGGAGACTGTGGCCTTCTCGTCCTGGTGGGGTGTGAGAACGTCACTTTTGAGAACCAGATTCTATCAAACAACAGCGCAGGGGCTCTCATCGTCAACTCGACGGATTGTGTCGCAAGAAACGTCACCCTGTACGAAAACGATGTCGGAGTCCGGATGCTTAACGCCAAAGGCTGCAAGATCGAGGAGAGCCGAGCCGACAACTGCACCGTCGGGTTTTTGGTTCAGGGTGGCCGGGACGACGATATTCTGAGCTGCATCGCCCTCGGCTCTTCTGAGTCCGGCTTTGAGATCGAGGATTCGGAGAGCTCTGTCCTGAAGGGCCTTGTGGCCTCGGAGGGCGGGGTTGGCATCTCGCTTCTCAACTCTTCAGGCTGTATGATCCTTTCGTCTACGGTGACGGGAAACGAGGAGGAGGGTATGAGGCTGATAAGATCTTCTAAATGCGTCTTGAACCAGAACCGGGCCTCAGAGAACCGGCGGGGGATCAGCGCCTCGGGCTCGGAGGGGGCGACGGTGATCAGAAACGACCTCTCCTCGAACCAGGAGGCAGGGATCGCCCTCGACCATCTCTCGATGGCCACGGTCTCGGGGAACGCGGCCATCGGAAACGGGGACGGCATCTTCCTCCAGTCCGTCTCCGGCGCGAAGATCGAAGGGAACAACCTGAGCGAGAACAGCCGCTACGGCCTGAGGATGAGCCACTCTCGGGACGGTAAGGTCGCCGGAAACTCCTTCGTTCAGAACGGGCTTGGAGGGGCGAGCCTGATCGACTGTACCGATTGTGTGGTCTACCACAACAACTTCATCGAGAACGGGAACTCGATGCTGCCCCAGAACGCCGTCGACAACGGGGACAACGCCTGGGATGCGGGGCCAGAATTGGGCGGAAACTACTGGAGCGATCATGCCGTCGAGAGAAACCCCGGGTCCAGTCCCAAGAAAGTCCCCGCTGAGGGGATGGACAGGTACCCCTTCGGAGATCCCGACGGCTGGAAGTAGCTTGCAAAGGAGATGATGAAACGACGCAAGAGATCAGTGATCTGGACCTCGCCCTCATAAGGGCCGCCCAGGAGGGGATAACCCTCTCGCCACGGCCTTACAAGGTTCTGGGGGAGGGGCTATCCATCGGCGAGGCGGAGGTATTGGAGAGGCTGAGCCGCCTCATCGAGGTGGAGGTGATCAGGAGGTTTTCTGCCACCATAGGCCACAGGGCTCTTGGGATCGTGGCCAACGCCATGATCGTCTGGCGCGTCCCGCCGGAGGCCGTGGAGCAGGTCGGAGAAATCATGGCCTCCTTCGAAGAGGTGACCCACTGCTACGAGCGCCCGTCGGTGCCAAAGTGGCCCTACAACCTCTATTCCGTCGTCCACTCCCACTCAAGAGACGAGTGTCGGAAGGTCGCAGCCGAGATATCCCGCAAGACCGGGATCTCGGACTACCAGGTCCTCTTCAGCGAGAGGGAGTTCAAGAAGACGGGGGCTCGGATCTGAAGAGCCACCTCCCCCTCCTCCTGGATTTATCGGGCAGAAAGGTCGTCATCTTCGGCGGCGGGGCGGTCGGCGAGAGGAAGGCGCGGCTCTTCTCAGGGCATGCAAGGGTGACGGTGGCAAGCCTGGAATTCTCCCCCGGCCTCCTGGAGCTGGAGAAAGAAGGATCTATCGAGCTCGTCAAGGCGGACCTCCCCACCGGAGCCGACGAACTACTCCGGGACGCCTTCATCGCGATCCCTGCCACCAGCGATAAGGACCTGAACCTCGAGCTCGAGGCTAGGGCGAGAGAGGCGGGGATCCTGGTGAACAGGGTCGACGGCGTCGGCGAGGTGGTAGTCCCCTCGGTGATCAAAAGAGAGCCCGTAGTCATCGCCATATCTACTTTTGGGGAGAGCCCGGCGCTCTCCAAGCTTCTCCGCGAAAGGATCGAAGAGGTCCTGGAGGAGGGCTACCCCGATATGGCCCGCCTCCTGGGGGAGATGAGAGGGGTTCTGAAGGAAAGGGTCTCAGACCAGCCCGAGAGGAAGAGGATTCTCGAGGAGATCATCTCCGACGAGGAGGTTTGGAGGCTCCTTTCCGAGTCCTATGAAAAGGGCTATAAGAGGGCCGGAGAACATCTCCCTCTCGATGAGCGAGATAGCCTCGATGCTGGTGACTCACAGGAAGGCATGCATCGACGATATTGAGCAGGCCTGGCACGGCGACCTGGAGGCCCTCCTTTCCTGGATATCGTCCCACGAGCTGGTGGAGGAGTGCGCCGTCCTCAAGACCTGCAACCGGGTCGAGATCTATGTCGTCTCTCCCCGGGGCGAGAAGGTCCTCTTCGAGTTCGCCAAGAAGGCCCGGGTATCATCGCGCATCATCGATTTTCAGGATCACGACGAATCTCTCAGCCACCTTCTCCGCCTCGCCTCGGGTCTGGAGTCGATGATCATCGGCGAGGACCAGATCCTCGGCCAGATGAAAGAGCTCTACTCGATGGCGAAGGAGGCCGGCACCACCGGCTGGACCCTGGACGTCGCCTTCAAGAAGGCGATCTCGGTCGGAAAGCGGGTCCGTCGCGAGACCAGTATCAACGAGAGGTCGATCTCCGTCGGCTCTGCGGCCGTCGACCTGGCTGAGGAGATTCTGGGAAGCCTGGAGGGAAAGTCGGTTCTGGTGATCGGGGCCGGGGATACCGGGACCTTGATCTCAAAGGCCCTTTTATCGAGAAAGATCGGTGAGCTATTCGTCACCAACAGGACCTTCGGAAGGGCCCTCTCCCTCGCCGCGGGCCTCGGGGCCGAGGCCGTCCCCTTCGATCGGATGAAGGAGATGATCGGGACCTCGGATCTCGTGATCAGCGCCACCTCCGCCCCCCACTACATCTTGAGGCGGGACGATCTTGAGGATGTGATGGCGAGGAGGACGAAGGGGACGCTCCTGATGATCGACATCGCAAACCCACGGGATATCGCCGAGGACGTGGGCGAGATCCCCGGGGTGGAGCTTCGGAACATCGACGCCCTCAGGGAGATCAGCGCCGAGAATATGAGGCTACGGATGGCGGAGATGGTAAAAGCCGAATTGATCATCGCCGAAGAGCTGGATCTCCTCAAGGCGAAGTACAAGAGGAAGAGGGCCGAGGAGCTTCTGGGCAGGATCTACTTCCAGGCTGATCTGATCAAGGCTCAGGAGTGCACCAAGGCGATGAACAAGCTCGGAGCCCGCCACACGTTGGGGGAGATCGAGGAGAGGGTTCTGATGGACATGAGCCACTCCATCGTGAACAAGATCTTCGCCGAGCCGACGAAGATATTGCGAAAGGCGGCGGAGCGGGGGGACGAGGACTGCCTGAGGTTCGTCGAAGAGCTATTCGGGCTGGAGGTGGAAGATGAGGAGGATGCGTAGGCTTCGTAAACCGGGGATAAGAAGGCTGGTCGCCGAGACGAAGGTCTCGACGGACGACCTGATCATGCCCCTCTTTGTGGATGAGCGGCTTGAGGCGCCGATCGAGATCGGGTCGATGCCGGGCCAATCGAGGCACAGCCTAGACAGCCTGGCAAAAGAGGTCGAGGAGCTGGAGGAGCTTGGGGTTCCCGCGGTGATCTTATTCGGCCTTCCGGAAGAAAAAGACGAGGTGGGCTCTGGAGCCTACGACCCAGCGGGCGTCGTCCAGCGGGCCGCCGAGCGGATCAAGGAGACGACATCGAAGATGGTGGTCATCGCCGACCTCTGCCTCTGCGAGTACACCAGCCACGGCCACTGCGGTCTGATCCACGGCCAGGAGATAGCCAACGACGAGACCCTCCCCCTCCTCGGCAAGACCGCCGTCTCCCAGGTGAGGGCGGGGGCCGACGTCGTCGCCCCCAGCGGGATGATGGACCACATGGTGGCCGCCATCCGGGCAGCCCTGGACGAGGAGGGCTTCACCGACACTCCCATCCTCTCCTACGCCGCCAAGTACGCCTCATCGTTCTACGGCCCCTTCCGGGAGGCGGCGGAGTCGGAGTACTCCTTCGGCGATCGGTCCGGCTACCAGATGGACCCCGCCAACGCCCTCGAGGCCCTCTGGGAAGTCCGCCTCGACATCGAGGAGGGGGCTGACATGATCATGGTCAAGCCCGCCATGCCCTACCTCGACATCTTGAGGATGGTCAAAGACGAGTTCGGGATGCCGACGGCCGCCTACCAGGTCTCCGGCGAGTACTCGATGATCATGGCTGCGGCCGAAAGGGGCTGGCTCGACGGCGAAAAGGCGATGCGCGAGGCGCTCACCTCCATAAAGCGGGCCGGGGCGGATATGATCCTGACGTACTACGCGAAGGAGTTTGCGAAGAAGGCGCTCGAATAATCGGGTCCGAATATATGCACGAAAATATGGAGATAATCGAGTCCTCTGGTCTTGGGCAAGACTTGGAGGATCTAGTTCCGGCAGAGGCTCTGAATTTTGCCCAGAGGGAGAAACAGAGGGCAATTCCAGCCATAGCCAAGAATCCAATGATCCTTCAGGAGATCGAACGTGCGGTTAAGCAGGTTCCCACCCGCCATCAGCTCTTCCTCGGCGATAGCAGGTTCATGGATGAGATCCCTGACGAGAGCGTCCATCTGGCGGTCACATCTCCGCCCTACTGGACTCTTAAGGAGTACCCTGCCAATGAGGGGCAGCTCGGCTCCGTAGAGGACTACGAGGAGTTTCTAGACGAGCTTGACAAGGTCTGGCAGAACGTCTTTCGGGTTCTTGTTCCCGGCGGTCGTCTGGTGGTCGTGGTGGGGGACGTCTGCCTCCCGAGGCGCTGCTTTGGAAGACACGTGGTCTTCCCTCTGCACGCCAGCATCCAGGAGCGGTGCCGGAAGATAGGCTTTGACAACCTCTCACCGATAATCTGGTACAAGATCGCAAACGCCAGATTTGAATCGAACAACGGATCTAAGTTTTTGGGCAAACCGTATGAGCCAAACGCCATCGTGAAGAACGACATCGAGTACATATTATTTCAGAGAAAACCGGGTGGATACCGAAAGCCATCTCAGGATGCTCGCCTCCTTTCGGTGATTCCCGAGGATCTTCACAGGGAGTGGTTCCAGCAGATCTGGACGATTACCGGAGCATCGACGAGAAAACATCCTGCCCCCTTCCCTCTGGCCCTTGCAGAGAGGCTCGTCAGGATGTTTTCCTTCGTCGGAGATACGGTTCTTGACCCCTTCATGGGCACGGGAACCACAAACCTGGCCGCTGGCCAGTGGGGGAGAAACAGCGTGGGATTCGAGATCGAGCCTACCTATTTTGAGATGGCCTCGAATCGTCTCAACAATATCAAAAAAAAGCAGTTGACGCTGAATTTTGATGGGTTTTAGGGGTTGAGATTATCACAGATTTCGCTGGAGACTTCGTTTTCTCGGACGCGGTGAGGACGTTCTGGCAGATCAGAGATCAGCAGATCAAGGACCAGCTGAGGCGCGGCAGGTCCGATCAGGGAACTCGGAGCGCGGTCACCGGCGGAAAGCAGATGGACGGATTTGTCCGGAAGATCATCGACCTGATGACTGAAAGCGGCGTCGATGAGGGGAACATCTATACGAAAAAGACCCACCTGCCCGGATTCTTTCGTCCGGTCAAGGGATGGGATATCGTGGTGGTAGTCGATGGAGAACTTCAGGCTGCCATCGAACTCAAGTCTCAGGTGGGTCCGTCATTTGGAAACAACTTCAACAACCGCACCGAAGAGGCGATGGGCACAGCTCTGGACATCTGGACCGCCTACAGGGAAGGTGCCTTTAGCACATCCCCTGCACCCTGGCTTGGATATCTGTTCTTGCTGGAGGACTGCCCTCAGTCAAAAAGCCCGGTCAGAACTCAAGAGCCCCACTTTCCGGTCTTCGAGGAGTTTCGGGGCGCATCATACGCCAAGAGGTACGAGCTATTCTGCCGAAAGCTGGTCAGAGAGCGTCAGTACAATGCAGCATGTTTCATCATTGCAGATCGTGAAAGAGCTCGCTCCGTAAAGAATTACATCGAACCGGCAGAGGACCTCTCTGCAAACCTTTTTTTATCTCAGTTGACCCGTCACGTAGGCGACCGAAGGTCGAACCTGTTTCGGGTATGAGATTTACTATCATCACTCCTCCGCCACCACCGCTATGCCGGCCATCTCCACCAGGAACTCCGGGCGCGCGATCCCAATGGCGATGGCGACGGTGATCGCCGGCGGGTCGGGCCGCTGGCCCCACGCTCCTCATCCCCCTAGCCCTCCGGCCCCCCGGTCCAGGCCGGAATGAAGGGAGGCCCGATCCGCTTCGTTCGGCTTCGTCTTTATTCCTCTTCAAGCTCCAGCTCCCTCGCCCGCCCGAGAGCCTCGTCGGCCTCATCGTCTCTTCCAAGAGACTTGAGGGCGAGGGCCATGTTCTTCCAGGCGGTGGTGTACTCGGGATAGATCTCGACAGCCTTTTGGAAGCTCTCCACCGCCTCTTCGGTCCGCTTCAGGGCGATGAGGCAGACGCCCCTGTTGTTCCAGGTGTAGAAGTCGAAGGGGTCGATTAGGATCGATTCGTCGTAACAGTCGAGGGCCTCCTCGTGCCTTCCGAGGTTGTCGAGGGCCGCGCCCTTGTTGTTCCAGGCCCTCCCCGCCCGGACGCCGAGGGGCTCTATCACTATCGCCCGATCGTAAGAGTCGGCAGCCTCCTGTGACTTTCTCAAGGTATGGAGGGCGTAGCCCCTGACGATCCAGGCCCTGGCGTCCGAAGGGTCGATCTCGAGGGCCTTATCCACCGCCTCCAGGGCCTCCTCGTGCCGCTCAAGCTCGTTCAGAGCTATCGCCTTCCCTCGCCAGCTTTGAGCGTGATCTGGCAGGATATCAAGAGCCGTATCGAACGATTCCGTCGCCTCCGAGTAGCGCTCCATCTTCCGGAGGGCCTCGCCGAGGAGGTGCCACGCCTCGAAGAAGAGGGGGTCTTTCTCGGTCGCCCTCTCCAGACATCTCGCAGCCTCTTCAAAGGAGCCGGAGCTGTAGTGGGCGGCGCCCTTTTTGTACCAAATATCCGGGTCTAACAGACTTCCACCTCCTGGTTATCAGAAAAACCGAACATGACACTCCGTTTTTTGCTCCGAACGTTGTTAAGCCTTCTGAAGACCCCTCAGAGCTGCCAGGGCCTTCTCGGCGAAGTCTCTTAAGAGCTCGAGAAACTCCGGGGCGCGGGACCGATAGATCTCCTCCAGGTCCAGGTCGAAGAGGCCGCTCTCTTCCATCAGACCTCTCAGATCGATGAGCAGCCTCTGAAAGGAACCTGCCCCAAACCCGTAAAATTTTACGTAAAAGGCGGCGATCGATAGGATTACCAGTATGGCGACGAGCTTCGCCTTCGATCTTCTCTTCTTCCCGGCCTCTCGATAGTCCGACCTTTCGATCGACTCTCTCTGCCGGAGGCTCCTCTTCTCAGCTACGTTCCTTCTGAGCCTATCTACCTCTCCGGGGCCCCAGAGCCTCACCCCCCGCCTCTCGGCAAGATCCGCCGCGGAACGCGCAAACCCGGACGAGGGCGAGACCAATACAGAGATACTTCCCGGATGCAGCTCCACCGCTTTGGCCGCCCGCTCGACGTCGGACTCGTCGGCGGGCTTATCAGTTCTTTTGCAGATTATGATGTAGTTGATCTTGTGGCCCACTTCGTCGGTCCTGGTGGCGATCATCTCCGATCCGCCATCTTCGGATCTCGCAGTCTTGGAGACCCTGTAGCCGTTCAGCTCGATCAGATCGACCAGCTCTTCCTCGAAACCATATCCGGTCCCCGGTGGGTTCAACCATCTCGCCCCCTTCTCATCCTGACCCCCATTAGATGCTGTCTTGAGATTATTTGACCCTTCCCTTCGGCCATCTCCGCAGGCTTTGAGCCCGCAGAACGTGCAAGATACGTCCCCAGACCAATACCTTATATATTATGATATTCTATGGTTATTTATAGTTGGGGCAAAGTTTGGCTTGAGCCGCTGGCCAACCCCGAATCGCGTCGTCCGCAGAGATGTGGATACTGGCCGACGACCGCTCCATCACGGCAAGATATATATTACCATGCCGCAATTCGCTGTCCGCATGTGTCTTGGACGGTGGTGACGAAAATATGAGTTCGATGCAATCCGAGATCGCCAGCCGTCTGGTCCAGTTCCTCGATCTGGACACGGATGGAAGAAGGCGTTTCGTTCTTGGAGTCATCCTTGAGGCGGGCGAGATTACTGTAAGCTCTCTTTACAAGGCGGTCAAAGAGCAGTTCGAGACCTCACGCAAAGTCGTGGCATCTCTCTTGGGATATATCTGCTCCAAGCTGGGAATCCTCAGAGCCCACAAGAAATCCTACCGTCTGCCAACGGTCTATATATTGAAAGAGGAGTATACAGACCTGGTCAGGTCGGTCCTCAGCGCCACTGCTCTTCCCAGCGATTCATGACTCACGTCAAGAACGCTCCGAGAACCGCGACCACCCTGAAGATCAGATCCAAGTCGGAACACTGGATCAGCCACTCCAAAGACCCCTACCTCGAGCTGATGCTCCGCCTCTTCCAGGACGAGAAGACGGCCCGTCGAGGCAGGGATTTTCTCAACATGGTGGAAGAGGAACAGAGTAGGGGCGAACCTCTGAAGACCAGGGACTGGAAACGGATAATGGAAGATCTGGACGTCTCTCGGTCCGCCTTTTACTTCATGAGAAACAAGCTTCTGGGAGCGGGGCTGATCGCTGTCAGGTCCGGGGAGTACAGGCTCTCTGGGATGTTCAGCCGCGACCTTGTCGACATGTCCCGATGGTGGTGGACGGCGGTCATGGGAAACGATCCGGAGACGCTGTAGAGCTATCTAAACTTTTAATTTGCTATAATTTATCAGAACTGCGAGAGGGTTAAAGGGCTTCTGAGAGCTCACCCATCTTCTTCTCAATGGTAATCACGATCCTGTCGTTGTCCATGAACTCCAGGCCCGCTCCGCAGAAGGGGCATACGAAGTTGTTCTCGCTCGCCTCGTCGAAGACGAAACGGGCGCATCCGTTGACGCATGCGTAGAATATGTTGTTCTTCTCGTAAGATAGCCTCTCTTCGAGCTTTCTCAGGAGTTTTCTCGTCTCCGACTCCAGGGCCCGGTCGAGGTTCTCGACGCATAAAGTCCAGAGGTACGTCAACCACCCGCTCTCCGGATCCCTCTCTCTCCTGTACTTGGCGAGGCGGTGCTCATAGAGGAGATAGAGGGTCCTTCGGACGGTGTTGAGGCCGATCCCCGTGATCTCTGCCACGTATTCGTCTGTAACCTCTTCGTCGGGCATGCATTCGACGATCTGGAGCCCATCCTCCCCCACGAGCTTGTGGAGATAAGCGCGATAGATATGATCCTCAATCAAAACCAAAAGATCACCACTTGCGTCTCCCGGAGGGAGATCTGCGTATTCGATAGTATCGGCCATCGTATTTTCTCTTATATACGCACATTATTGCTTATAGCGATTTCCCTTCCACCGGCGTGGCGATGAGATGATCAAATATCTTTGTAATATCGATATCAGAGCCCGTAAAACCGGAGGGCGAAGCTGTTCACTCCCCCGCCCAGGGGCTTTACCCGAATCCTGGAAAGGGAGGGACCCCGGCCCGCTCAAGAGGGTTCCCCTCTTTCGCCCCTTATCCTCTCGACGAAACGCCTCTTCTTGGCGATCGCCCTCTCGGCCGCCAGGCCCACCTTCTCCCTCATCTCGGCGAAGTCCCGGGTGGGTCCCTCGTCCACCGCCTTCTTTATGGGGGTGTAGGCCGACTCCCGGAACCGGGGATCAAAGCCCATTATCCCTTCTCCTGTGTGAAGCTCGACGCCCGAGCCCTCCTCTACCCTTCCGATCCGATCGATCTCGACCCCTGTGGACCTGACGACCCCCATTATCTCCTCAGCGGAGGAGGGCGGGGCGATGATGAGGAGGGCGTCTATCGAGACCCCGAGATAGTCGATCTTGAGGGCCTCCAGCATCTCCAGGACCCTTCGATTCACGAGCCGAGCCATCTTCCCCTCCTCGAAGACGAGCTTCACCCCGGCGGTCTTCGAGATCTCCTTGGCGTCGCCCCTGATCCCGCCGTTGGTGACATCGGTCATGGCGTGGATCTCGACGTCTGAGTCGAGGAGGGCCGATGCCGCTTCCAGGAACTTCACGTTGATCGTCTCATCGACGACGTCGTGCCAGCCGTAGTAGAGGGCGGCGGCGCAGACCGTCCCCCCTCCGGCCCCCTCGGTCATGAGGATGACGTCGCCGGGGGCGGCGTCCTTTCTCGGCGAAAGAAGGTCTGAGACTCCGACGGCGCCGACGCAGCCGGTGAGCCGATTTCCGATCACCATATCGCCGCCGATACGGAGGGTAGACCCGGTTATGAGGGGAACGTTCGTCAGCTCTCCGACGGCGGCGATCCCCGCCAGATGGTCGAAAAGCCTTGAGACATCGCCGTCGTCGGCGAGATGGATGTCGGAGAACATGGCCACGGGCCGGGCCCTCATGACCAGTATGTCCCGCAGCGTCGCTCTGGTGACGTGAAAGCCCGCCAAAAAGGGGTAGTCGCTGAGGCGGGAGTGCATCCCGTCGACGGATAAGACCAGGTACTTTCCGCCGGCCTCGACGGCTCCAGAGTCATCGAGCTGGCGGGAGTCGACGACGGCGTCCGTCTCCCCAATCACCTCAGCGATCTTCTCGTGGGCGTAAAAGTCGCCGAGGCCCCGGGACCCGACGCCGAAGTCGCCCATGGTGACCCCCGAATCAGATAGCTCGAAGACTTCGCCTTCCGGGTTCAAAGTCGCCCTCGCCTCCTCCAGGACGGCCCGAGCCAGCCTCTTGGCGTACCCCCTCGTGATCCTATCTCCCTTCACCTCGACGATCAGGTCGGCCAGCTTCTCCTCGAGGTCGGGGTCGTCTCTTTCAAGGCCCCTCTTGGCAAATCCCTCCAGATCCATGGATGGAGGTTGACGTTGGAGGATAAAAAGCTCCACCATCAACCTTAGGGCGAAAGAGGGAAGCCCGCCCTTAGTTCGTGAAAAAGCGGCCTAGGCCAGGGCGTTCTCATCTCCCGAGTCCAGGGCGAAGAGGCAGGCGGACTGGGTCTTTTCGACCATCTGCCGGACGACCTCGAGATCTGGGTCCTGGGGGAGGCTGAAGATGTTCAGGGAGGATAGGGGCGTCTCGGCGATGTCGTTCTCCAGGCCTCCCACCACCACGTAGACTCGGGCGTTGGGGATCCGGGCGAGCTCGATTAGGTTAGTCAGATAATTCCGAGCCGCCTCAGCATAATACTTCCTCTGTACGAAGGTGATCAGGTTCAGGGACGCGTTCCAGTTCCGTTTGAGCTTGTAGGCGATCAGGATCGCAAGATCCATGTTCCCCAGCTCCATGGTGATGTCCCAGTCGGGGCTTCGATCGTCTATCCAGAGGTTTATGGACTTTCTGCGGCCCAATCCAGCCATCGGATGAGGGGCGAATAGGAGGACTCCGAGCCTGCTCTGCGAGGCCTTCTCAATCACCTTCCTCAATCCATCGTCCCTCTCCGAGGTCGCCGGAAGCCTCAGAAATATCACGCTCGGCTTGAAGAAGGCTCCGCCGAGGGCCTGCATCCCGGCCACCAGGTTCTCCTCGAACTCTCCGACGTCAATGATCGTCCAGGAGGCGAAGACCCCTGCCTCTTGGAAGGCTTCGGTGAGGCTGGGGAGGCGGAGCCGCATTTTGCCGGCATCGTCTATTCCTGCGAGCCCCAGGATCTTGATGAAGCCTTTGGGACGGGCGATATCTCTGATGAAGTTGAAGGAGCCTCGGAGCTCCTGGGGGTCCTCCACTGGGATGAGGAGGTTTGCGGTCCAGGTTCTCTCCTGAGAGGCGGCGGTCTCGTAAACCCTCTTAGCCGCCCACTCGGCGACGGCGACGAAAAGGCCGCTCCGGACGTCTCCGAAGGGGGCCTTGAGGTGGCGGCGGATGAGGGAACCGTGGATGACGAGGACGATCACCACCGCCATCAGGCTGAAGACGGGGTTGACGATGAACATGGCAAATAGACAGCCCACAGTGCCAAGGAAGGGGACGATTCGGGGGATGCGGAAGAGGGGGCGGAAGCTGACCAGCCTGAGGCTCTGCTCGATCAGGACGACGACGTTGATCATGCCGTAGGTGATGAGAAAGAACATGGTGACCAGAGGCGCTATAGCGTTTAAGTCCCGGAGCATCAGGGCGAAGATGACGATGGCTCCGGTCACCATGATGGCGTTTCTCGGCTCCCCGGATCTGCTCCTTTCTGCAAACCAGTCGCTTTTGGGAAGGATGTTGTGCTCACCCAGTGCCTGGAGGATCCGGGGCGCACCGACGATGGAGGCTAGGGCCGAGGAGAAGGTGGCTCCGAGGAGGCCCCCCAAGACGAGGGGGCCGAAGGCTGAACGGTCTATCATGATGTTGTAGTTGGTGACCAGCTCTTCGGGGCTGGCGGTCCGGGCCAGCCAGTAGGCCAGGGCCAGGTAGACGACCAGGCTCAAGGCGATGGCGGCGAGGGTTCCGAGGGGAATGCTCCGACGAGGATCTTCGAGCTCCCCGGACATGTTGGCTCCGGCCATGATCCCCGTGGCCGCTGGAAAGAAGACGGCGAATACGCTCCAGAAGGCGATCCCGGAGAAGCCGTTCTCGATGGAGCCTGGGAAGGCCCCCCACCAGTTAATCGGCTCGGTCATGGATCCCGAGTAGGCTGCATAGGCCACAGAGAGGAGGGACGAGGCTATCACCGCCATTATGAGGTACTGGACCCGGAAGGCGAGGCTGGCGCTGATGTAGGCGATAATGAAGAGGAGGGAGAAGGCCCCCAGGTCCACCAGGATCGGGGGGTGGTCGGGGAAGATCCAGAGCCATCCGGCTCGAAAGCCAAAGATGTACATGACCACGGCCAGGGCCTGGCCGATGTAGAGGGGAATTCCGATGCTTCCTCCCACCTCCAGGCCCAAGGACTGGGAGATGATGGAGAAGGCACCACCCGCACCGATCCTGATGTTGGTGGTTATGGAGGAGAGGGATAGGGCGGTGAATGCGATTATGAGAAAGGAGATGAGGATGATGAGCCAGGCACCCAGGAGGCCCGCGTTTCCCACCACCCACCCCTCCCGGAGGTACATGATGACCCCCAGGATGGTGAGGAGTGTCGGGGTGAAGACTCCCGCAAAGGTCCCATAGAGCTTCCGGGTGGGGGCCTTCATCTCCTCGATCTGTTCCTGGAGGGTCTCCTCATCGGGGGGTCGGATGACGTCGTCGCCGGTCAAGGGAACGCCCGGATCTTGGGCGGGAGGGATCGCGGTTGTGTTTTCGTCTGACGCTGTCACCATTGTCATCTCCTCAATTTTTAAATCAACAGAACTAAATCACGGCCTGATGCGGATTTTGTGGCGACTGGATTCTACAACTGTTTGGGGCGTTTCTTCTCGCCATTGCTTGGGCATCAAGGCCGTCGCCCTTCGGGTCGGCTTTTTGTTAAATTGGAACTGACAGAAATTTAAAAATTCCGCTTACACCAGAGTGAAGCAACGAGATAGAAAAATAGGTTGGGATAGGCTGGGATAGACTGGACTGAGACTTGTGGCTTCAGGCCGTCTCCGTCTTCGCCACCTCGTCGAGGCCCAGCTCCTTTATCGACTCCTCCCTCATCTTGTACTTCTGGATCTTGCCTGAGACGGTCATGGGGAAGCCGTCGACGAACTTGATGTACCGAGGGATCTTGAAGTGGGCGATCCTCCCCTTGCAGAAGAGCAACACCTCATCGGCGGTGAGGGTTCTGCCTTCCTTCAGTTTTATCCAGGCCATCAGCTCCTCGCCGAACTTTGCGTCGGGGACCCCGATCACCTGGACGTCGCTGATGTCGGGGTGGGTGTAGAGGAACTCCTCGATCTCCCTCGGGTAGATGTTCTCGCCGCCTCTGATCACCATGTCTTTGAGCCGGCCGGTGATCTTGCAGTAGTCCTCGTCGTCCAAAATCCCCAGATCTCCGGTGTGGAGCCACCCCTCCTTGTCGATCGCCTTCTCGGTGGCGCCGGGGTTGTTGTAGTAGCACCTCATGATGGGGTAGCCCCGGGCGCAGATCTCGCCGGTCTCGCCCCGAGGCATGATCTTGCCGGTGTTGGGGTCGACGATCTTCACCTCGGTGTGGGGCATCGGCTTTCCGACGGTGGAGACCCTCCGGTCCAGGGAGTCGTGAGTAGAGGACATGGTGATGCCGGGGGAGGCCTCGGTCTGGCCGTAGGTTATCACGACCTCTTTCATGTTCATGAGGGTGCTCACCTTCTTCATGTACTCCGTCGGGCAGGGGGAGCCGGCCATGATCCCGGTCCGCAGGCTGGAGAGGTCGTAGTTTTCGAACCTGGGGTGCTCCAGCTCTGCGACGAACATGGTGGGGACGCCGTGAAGCGCGGTGCACCGCTCCTTCTCCACGGCCTCGAGGGTCGAGACGGGGTCGAAGTACTCGGCCGGGAGGACCATCGTCGCCCCGTGGGTGAGGCAGGCCATGTTAGACAAAACCATCCCGAAGCAGTGGTAGAAGGGGACGGGGATGCAGAGCCGGTCTTTCTCGGTGAACTTCATGCATTCGCCGATGAAGTAGCCGTTGTTTAAGATGTTGTGGTGGGTGAGGACGACGCCCTTGGGAAAGCCGGTGGTTCCTGAGGTGTACTGGATGTTGATGGGGTCGTCGAAGTCCAGCTCCTCCTGCCCCGCCCGCAAAACGTCGTCGTGGATCTCCTCGCCCATCTTCAGGACCTCCTCCCAGGTGTACATGCCCGGCTGCCTCTCGCCACGGATCAGGACCGCCGTCTTGAGGTAGGGCAGGCTCTCGCAGGATATCTTGCCGGGCTTGCTCCCCTTCGCCTCCGGGCAGATCTCGAAGAACATCCCCACGTAGTCGGAGGTCTTGAACCGGTCGATCAAAAAGAGCGCCTCGGTCTCGGACTGCTTGAGCGCATACAACAGCTCGTGGGTCCGGTAGGCGGGGTTGATGTTCACGAGGATGATCCCCACCTTGGCGGTGGCGATCTGGCAGATGATCCATTCGGCGATGTTCGTCGCCCAGATGGCCAGCCGGTCGCCCTTCTTCAGGCCCAGAGCGAGAAATCCCTTAGCCGCGCGGTTGACCTCCTGTTGCAGCTCGCGGTAGGTGTAACGTAGCCCCTGGTGAACCGATACGATGGCGTCGTTCTCGGGGTACTTTTCCGCGATCTCGTCGAACATATCAGGAATCGTCTTTCCAATGAGAGGTTTTTCTGAGGCCATGAAGGCGTAGCTGTGGGATACTCTGCCCGGCATGAAAAAGGCGTGAGATCGTTATTTGCATTTAACCTTATCCCGGCGGGTCGGGCGGGGGAGGTTTATAAATAATTGTAGGTATAAATTTTCGGAGAAACTTGGCCAATTCGTCCCCCACCATCCTCGGCTTCATCCAAACCATCATTCGCATTTTCTCGTTCACCGGGTAGCAAAAATTGACGGAACGGCAGCAGAGCCAGCTTCCTCAGTTGTAGAGGTCGTCCGTTCGAGCGGACCGTCTCAGTCAATTACCCGTCAATTAAAATATCGACTTCATAAGCCGTATCCTGCTATTGATTTGCTCTTTTGTCGGTCGGTCCAATACAGGCCTCAGTCAAATGGCCGTCAATTAAAGTATGGACATTTTGAGTCTATCGATTCGCTCTTCGTTCGGTCGATCTGATACGTCTTTACTCGAATAAATAAACACCCTGCCCCTCTCCATAATACGACTCGTAGACGTGCTGATAGACCGCCTCGCACTTCTCGTCGTACATCTCCTGGGTATAGTTCTGGGGTAGATGATCGAGGACCGTCTCGATGCAGAGCTTGACCGCCGCCCTAGACTGCTGCCTTTTGCGCCAGTCGAGAACGAGCTTCTCATTCTTGAGGGACTCAAGAAGCTCTTTTGCCACCCTTTTTACCTCTCGCTCTTCGCTCTTGGTCAGTTTGACCTCGGGCCTCGTCAGCATGTCGAAGACCGCCAGCTCCTCTTCTGAGAGCCCTTCAGAGATGGCCCGCTTATCCTCGGCGTCGAGCTCCTGGGCGAAGGCGACCAGCTCGTTGAAGAAGGCCTCGACGTTGAGGGAGCCGGAGTTGTAGTCGTCGATCAGCCGCTGGAACCTGTCGAGGTAGTCCATCCGGCTCCGGTTGAGCCTGACCATCCTTCTGACCTTGACTTCGAGGAGGGCCTTGAGCCGTTCCGCCTCGGTCCTCCGGCGACCGGTATCGAACTTCTTTCTCAGTGCCTCAAAGTCGAGGGCTCCCAGGTCGATGATCTGGTCGGGGTCCCTGATCCTGTAATCCCTGACTCCGATAGACTCGTCGAGGAGGTCCCCGACGGCGTCTCTTAGGTCCGAGATGTCGGCCTTGGGGTCGAGGGTCTTGATGGTGTCGGAGAGGACTGAAGATAAGAGCACGACCCGGCGGAACTCGGCGGCGTGGGTGTCGGGGAGGATCGCCTTGTAGAGCCGTTTTACTCTGTAAGCCAGGGCGAGATAATTGTTCTTGGTCTCGTCGCTGGTCAGGATCGCCTCGACGGCGTCCTCTATCAGCCTCTCCCGCTCGAAGCCCTCTACCGGCGCGGTCTGTATCCGGGATAAGTCGATCCCCAGATCCGAGCAGAAGGCGGCAAGCTCGGAGGTCGTCTTTCTCATCTCGGCGACGAGGACGCTCTTGTCCCTGATGGGAAGGTCGACTCTTCCGGCGCCGCCGTCGGAGGCGTAGATGGCGAGGGCCTTCTGGAGGTTTCGAAAGACTCCGACGTAGTCGACGATCAGGCCGTTGTTCTTCTCCTCGAAGACCCTGTTGGCCCTCGCTATCGTCTGCATCAGGGTGTGGTTACGCATCGGCTTATCGAGGTAGATGGTGGATAGGGAGGGGACGTCGAAGCCCGTGATCCACATGGCGCAGACGAAGACGAGGCGGAGGGGGTGCTTCTCGTCTTTGAAGTTCGTCTCCAGGTCTTCTTTAATCATCCTCTGACGGTGGGGCGCGATGTCGAGGCCTGTCTTCTCCAAGAGGTCCTCGACCTCGTTTTGGCCCTGGGAGACGACGAGGGCCATCTCGGTCTCCTCCATGTAGCGGATCGCCTCTTCCAGCTCCCGGCGACGCTCATCGGGGTCTCGGTCTCTTTCTTGGCCGCTGGTAGCTTCAAGCTCGGCCCTCAGCTCTTCGAGGTGCTCATTCCAGCGCCGTTCGACCTTGTTATACATCCGAAGGGCCGTCGCCTTGTCGATGGAGACGACCATCGCCTTGTCCCTTCTGCCCCGGCCCATGAAGTGGGAGACGATGTCCTCGGCGATGGTCTCCAGGCGGCTCTCCCTTGTGATGAGCATATACTCGCGGGCGAACTCCCGCTCGAACTTTCGCTCCTGGGCCTCGTCAAGATCCGAGGCTTCGATGATCTGGTAGATCTTCTCGTCGATGGAGGTGTCGAGGATCTGAAGCTCAGGGACGCGGTTTTCGTAATAGAGGGGGACGGTGGCCCCGTCATCGATCGATTGTTTGAAGTTGTAGATGCTGACGTAGTCGCCGAAGACCTCTCGGGTCTTCTCCTCGCCCGCCATCAGGGGCGTTCCTGTGAAGCCGATGAAGGAGGCGCCGGGGATCGCCGCCCTCATGTTGGCGGCGAAGATGTCGTACTGGCTCCGGTGGGCCTCGTCGGTGATGACGATTATGTCGGACCGGTCCGTCAGCTTGGGATCGGTCCCGCCCTTTTTCGTCCTGAACTTCTGGATGAGGGTGAAGACGTATCTGTGATCCTCTCGGAGAAGGTCCTCCAGTCCGTTGCCGCTCTTCGCCCTGACCAACTTTTCGTCCTCGGTGGTGGCCCCGACGTCGGCGAAGTTCTTGTAGATCTGGCCGTCGAGGTCGGTCCTGTCGGTGACGACGAGGAAGGTCCAGTTGCCGGGAACTTTGCGCAGGACCTTCTGGGAGAAGAAGACCATGGAGTAGCTTTTGCCGCTCCCCTGGGTGTGCCAGAAGACCCCCAGCCTCCCCTCATTCTCCTCGGCGTGTAGAACGGCATCGACCGCCTCGTTGACCCCGAGGAGCTGGTGGTTTTTGGCCACGATCTTGGCGATGCCGCCGGAGACCTCCCGATAGAGGACGAAGTTCTCGACCATGTCCAAAAGTCGCTCGGGCGAGCAGGTCCCTTTGATCATGGTATCGAGGCTGATGATCCCCGTCTCCCGCTCGGAGTTGATCTGTTTCCAGTCGCTGAAGTGCTCCCAGGGGGAGGTGATCGAACCGAGCCGGCTCTCGCGGCCGTTGGAGAGGATGATGAGGGCGTTGTACCAGAAGAGATGAGGGATAGCCGCCTTGTAGTCGCGGAGGTTGTCGTCGTAGGCGTCAGAGACCCGCCGATGGGACGCCTTCAGCTCGACGAAGACGAGGGGGATTCCGTTGACGAAACCGACGAGGTCGGCTCTTCGAGTGTACATCTCCCCTGCGATCCAGAGCTGGGAGGCGAGGAAGAAGTCGTTCTCCTCTGGCCGGTTCCAGTCGATCACCCGGACCGTCTCGACCTCCTCTCCGCCGTTTCCCCCCTCATCCCACCCCTCATCCCCGCCCTCAAAATCGGCCTCGGATTCGGTCTGGAGGGCGACCTTTACGCCGTCTTTGAGGAGCTGGTAGACCTCCCGGTTAGCCTGGGGCGGGCTCTGGGCGCTGCGGTCGCGGGTCAGCTCCTCGATGGCGAGACTGATCGCCTCGGCGGAGGCCTCGGGGTTGAGCCTCTCCAGAGCCGGGCGGAGCTTCGAGACGAGGACCACCTCAGCGCGAGTCTCCCGGCCCAGGGTCCCCTGGACGCCGCACTTCTCCTCGAAGCAGTCGGCGACCTCCCAGCCCAAATCCCGGAACCGGAGGATGGCGGGCTGCTGGATCATTTGGTCCTCGGTGTAGTCGCCTTCGTGAGCTTTCAATCTTTGGCCTCCCTTCCACCTCTTATTCCTCGTCTCCTTCCCTCATCGACGGCCTCCGTCACAGTAGCTTTTCCAGTTCTGGTGGAGATGTTCCCGCAGGCCGAACTTCGGATTATAAAAGGAATAGATCGATCTGAACTTCTCCTCGGCGGCCTCCAGAGATTCGGAGGGGAGAGCGCCGAGCCTCGCGGTCATGTAGAGAAGGGCGAGCGAAGGCCCCCTCGACTCTCCAAGGTTGCAGTGGACGAGGACCTTGAGACCCCGGCTCAGCGCCTCATCGATGAAGTCGAGGGCGGGTTCGATCATCTCTTCTTTTGAGAAGAAGGCGGGATTGTTGACGTCTACGATGTTGAGGGCCAGTCTGTCGCCGCGTTTTGCGAGAAAATATTCGTCACCTTTTGGCGCACCACGTGTTTTATAATTCAAAAACAGCCGATGGTAAGGCTCTTTACAGGCATGAACCACGGCCCAGCCATCTTGTCTAGATACCTCAAAATCGTAATCTCTCTGATTACCTACGAACAGATTTTGATGTACTTCGATCATGCTCCAAGCCCGACCTCCTTAATTTCAAGGCCCTCTACGTCAATCTCACCAGAAATAAGTTTGGGTAGGAGGTAATCACGGGTGCGGCGAAGGTTTCTGTTACGATGGACCATGTTTTGAATTTGTGAAACTATATCCCGCACAAGATTATCGAAATTCGATTTCAGTGGATCTGGCGGTAGCATGATCGGATAATTGACCAATACCTTCCAGTTAGCCCTGGGCATCTTCGTCCCTTGAGAGGTCTGAGTTGAGTGGTTGACAAAATCCTCGCTCGAAACGCAACATAGAACGATGGAAAAATAATCGGGCTTTTTAGGTGAGATAACGATCGCGTCCGACGAGCAGATCCCATTTACTGGCGCAACTCCGACTTTATGAAAATAAGGCCTAATTTTCCCGAAGAGAATCTCACCTTTCCGAAACGCGAGTTTGGTGCTGTTAACCTGATCTGCTGTTCCCCACTCTGAAAGAGCAATCGATTTACGAGGTAGATGTTCCAGCCCAAAATAAGGAGTTTGCGGATCAACCTCCTCGGGATTTACACCTCGCCTTACCTCCTCTGCGAGATCTCCGAGCCTCATCGCCTCCCACCCCTCCGGCTTCGGCCCCAGCTCCGAGTCCTCCATCCGCACCTTCTCGTGCCCCGGAAATCGGAAGTTCACGAACCACTCGCGGTAGAGGGCCGAGGCCATCTCCTCCAGGATCTTGATGCGCCGGGTGTTGTTCTCGATCAGGTCGTCGTAGGCGGAGAGGATGGCTGCGATCTTGCGCTGGGTGGGGAGTGGGGGATAGTTTAGAGGCAATGATCTTATCATTTCAAGGCTGACATAACCTTGAGCTACTCCGCCTTTTATTCCGTAGAGAGCATCTTGGAAAATGTGACCTTTAATCCAATAATAAAGATACTTCTGGAATATTATTGATTTATCTGGTCTTAAGATTGAAACACTACTTGAAAGGCCGAATCTATCTCTTTCACGAACGAGATATGGCTCGCCGATCGTACCAATTATACTAAATATTATATCATCTCTTTCTGGTTTTGTTAAAGCCTTCGAATTGTCCCTGAAGTGTTTAGCGAAATCGTCCTCTGATATGTAATCAACTTTTGATAAGTCAAGCCGCCCATCTTTCAGATTTTTTGAGGATAAATAAATAACACCGGATTGATGTCGTTTTATCTTAGCGTGTGCGCCATCTCCAACAATGCAACGGTCTCCAATCTTCCGTTCCGCCCAGCTAGAGAGACTCATAAGATTTGTCCCTCCAACAGCATCGCCACGTTCTCCCCTATCCTCTCCTCCAGCTCCCGAGCCTCCAAGTTGAGACGCTCCAGCTCCTCGTTCAGCTCCTCCAGCCGCTCGGCGAAGTCGAAGCCGTCGTCCTCCCGCTCGGCGACCCCGACGTACCGGCCGGGGTTGAGGCTCCAGCCCTGATCCTTTATCTCGCCGATGGTGGCCACCTTGCAGAGCCCGGCCACGTCCCGATAAGCGCCGTCGGGGAAGTTCTCTTTCATCAGGGGTCCGCTGCCCTCTTTCGTCTCGACCTCCTCGCCCCGGTAGAGGCGGGCGATGTTGGCGATGAACTCGATCTGGTCGGGGGTGAACTCCCGGTGGGCGCGGTCGATCTGGCTGTAGATGTGCCGGGCGTCGATGAAGAGGACTTTTTCTGATCTGTCGGGGTCAACCGTCTTTTTTTCCCGGTCGAAGAACCAGAGGGTGCAGGGGAGGGTGACGGTGTAGAAGAAGTTCGAACCCACGGCGATCATGACGTCGACGGCCTTCGCATTAATCAGCTTCTTTCGGATCTCCAGCTCCGAGCCCCGGGCGTCGCTGGCGGAGTTGGCCATCACAAACCCCGCTCTGCCTTTTGGGGAGAGGGCGCTGTAGAAGGTCTGGATCCAGATGTAGTTGGCGTTGTCGACGTTCGGAATCCCCAGGCCGAAGCGGGGGTCGTCCTTGATCCGGTCGTGGTCGACGTTGTTGACGTTGAAGGGCGGGTTTGCCATCACAAAATCGAACTTGCCCCGGCTCTCGTGGGCGTCCTCGTAGTAGGTGTTCGCCTCCTTGATCTGGCCGGAGAGGCCGTGGACGGCGAGGTTCATCTTGCAGAGCCGGACCGTCTCGGTGATCTTCTCCTGGCCGAAGAAGCTCAGCTCCTTCGCCGGATCTTTTTCGTGGTCTTTGAGAAAATGGGCCGCCTGGACGAACATGCCCCCAGACCCGCAGGCGGGGTCGTAAACCCGGCCGTGGAAGGGCTGGATCACGTTCTCGATCAGCTTGACGAGGGTGGTGGGGGTGAAGAACTCGCCGCCCCTTCGCCCCTCGCTCATGGCGAACTTGCCGAGGAAGTACTGGTAGATGTCGCCGAAGAGGTCGTCGTCTCCGTCCAGAACCTCCTCCCGCAGGTTGAAGACCTTGAGCAGCGAGAAGAGGGAGCGGTTGTCCAGCCGGTTGTACTCGCTCTGGGGAAGAACGCCCCTGAGGTCCTCGTTCTCGGCCTCGATCGCCCTCATCGCCTCCCGGATCGCCCGGCCTATGTCTTCGCCCTCGGGAAGCTTCATCAGGTTCGAGTACCGCCCCTCCTCGGGAAGGTACATCACCCCTCGGGCCTGGTAGTCGGTCTTGCCGATGGACCGCCTCCTGCCGGTGCTCTTTCCCTCGATTCCCTCAATTCCCTCAATTCCCTCAATTCCCTCAAGTTCCCTCTTGGCCTTGCTGAACCTGTAGTCGGCGTACTTGAGAAAGATCAGCCCCAGGACGGGGAGCGCATACTCCGAGGACTTCAGCTTCGAGTTCGCCCTCAGCTCGTCGGCCCCGTCCCAAAGCCTCTTCTCGATTTCGCTATTGTTTACCGGCGTCTCCCTCCCCTCCTCTCTGTTCCGCAATGGGGATCTCGCTTAAGTTGACTTCATCCTTTCGCTCTCGCCCATCGATCCCGACCTTTTGCCCTCAGAACCCTCATATAAAATGCCCACCTTCTCTATCTTTCATCTGATGAGGCCCCCATGTTCGACCGCGCCGAGAGGTACGGCCACCGTTTCGTCAAGCTCATAGACAGCCGGGCGACCGAAAAGGAGTTCGAGTTCGATCAATTGCTCCTGATGCCGACGGCCCGGTGCTACCGGGCGCTGGTGGAGCAGGCAAAAGAGGAGATCGACCCTCGGGTGATTAGGCATCTCTCGAAGGTCTGGCCGGAGTCGACGATAGAGAACCTCTCCTTCTTCGCCATGGCCGCCGCCGTATACGCCCGGTCCGTCGCCGACCCGCCCTACTTCATCGACGTGGGAATGGTTTTGCTGAAGACGGCCGCCTTCTGAGCCTCCTCAAAGCCGATCTCGCCGCCCGCCCGCGTTTAAGGACGTTTTTAGACTCCTAAGAAGGAGAGCTTGTTCAGGACGATCGGAATTCCCCAGAGCCGTCCCGTTGTAGGTGTAGTAGAGGTCGACCTGACCGTCGTGAGCGACGAACGACTCGGTGCGGTAGAGGCTACGGGCCAGAACATCCTCAGCGTAGAGGGACTGAGCCTCAGATCTGTTCTTTCTACATAAGCTCTATCAAGAATTGATATGCTATGGCCGAGGGAAAATGTAAAATCCACCTCGGCCATCGATTGTGTAAGCGGGGTGGCGAGGGTTTGAACTACGACGAGCACGTTCTGGCAGGGATCTTGACCTATCCGATAGCGATCTTGATCCTATCGTCCCTCAACTTTTACCTGGCCCTCCCCCTGGAGATCACCTTCCTGGCCATGGCCCTGGGCTACGCCTTCTACGTCCTCGGCTCGGACCTGCCGGACATGGACCACCCCGAGGCCCTCATCCACAGGACGACAAAGCCCTTCGTCTCGGTGGCCGTCGGCATATCCGCCTTCCAGAACCTGGGCAGTCATCTCCTCCTCACCCCAAACCCCGTCGTCAACCTCGCCCTCGCCTGGTTCGTGGCCGCTCTGGTGGCCGTCGTCGCCTGGAACCTCTTCAAGGTCCTGATGCCGAACCACCGGGGAGTCGTCCACACCTCAGTCTTCGCTGCCGTCTACGCCCTCCTCGCCTTCGTCATCGTCCGGTTCGGCTTCAACATGGCCCCTGGGGAGGCGCTCTTCGTAGCCTTCGCCTCCTTCCTCGGCTACAACCTTCACCTCCTCCTGGACGGAAATTTCAGGTCGGCGAGATAGTCGTTCCTCTGAATTCCAGGCTGCCCAGAGGACCGGGACCTGGCCAACTCCGTCGCCGAACCTTCCTGGAAAAATAGATATATGGGCCAGATGAATAATATCTCTTGGAAATTATGCTCAAGATAACCCCCTATCTTGGAATAATCGTCGTCTTGGTCTCCATCGGCGGCATCTGGTACCCCAAGCTCGGCTACGTCGTGGCCCTGGTATTTCTATCGATCCTGGTCATCAGCCCCTTCCGAGGCAGGTGGTTTTGCGGAAACCTCTGCCCGAGGGGCAGCTTCAACGACTTCTGGATCGGGAAAATCAGCCGTCACTTGCCGGTACCCCGATTCTTCCGGTCCATGGTGCTGAGGGTGCCGGTCTTCATCGCCCTGATGGGCTTCATGATATCGAGGATCCTCACCACCGAGGGGATGGTGGACAAAATAGGGATGGTCTTCGTCACCATGTGCATCCTCACCACCTCCGTCTCGATCCTCTTAGGGGTGGCCCTGAGCCCTCGGGCCTGGTGCACCTTCTGCCCCATGGGTACGCTCCAGAGGCGTCTTGGCCGGGGGAAGTACCAGCTGAAGCTCGACCCGGACCTCTGCATCGACTGCGGGATATGCAAAACGGTCTGCCCCATGCAACTTGATGTAAACGAGATCGCCGATAAGCCGGACTGCATCAAGTGCGGCCGCTGCGTCGAAGCCTGCCCCAAGGACGCCCTCAGCTTCTGATGCTCTAAAAAATTATAGTCGAAAATATGGCATATGGCCCGCCGATTTACGGGCCCGATGCCTCGGAGAGCCCCTCGTCGACGCTGAGATCGACGGCGGTGAGGTTCTCGGAGATCATCTCCTCCTCGAACTCTTCATCGGTCTCCGTCATCTCATGATTTTGGTCTTCGACCATGTTTTCGGCTGCCACCGGTGACTCCTCCTCTTCCCAGGCCGGCAGCCCGAATATCATGGCCAGGGCTACGATGACTACGGATATTGAAACGATTATCTTCTTCATCTCGATCACTTCTGGCAATCCGGCCTGAGGCCTTGGGATGGGGGGATATAAGCCTTTTCAGGCCTTTTCGAAAAGCGTTTCTTACCGCTTGCCCGTACCCCTCTCGACTCGAAGATAGAAATTGACGATGGGCTTGAGGGCCTATCTTGAAGGGCAGCAGAAGATCGGAAAAGGAGAAGACCAGGAACGCTTGGAAGATCAGGAATGCCTGGCGGGTTTGAACAATCTTAAAAGTCAATTGTTCCGGGCGGTTTTGGCGCCGGAAAGATCAGGGGATCGTTTATTTGCCCATTAGAGGAACTCTGCATTCTGGACATTTTATCGAACGGCAGTTCACACCGTTGGTTTTCTCGATCTCGAAGCCGCACCGAGGGCAGACGCAGGCGCTGGGGTTTTGACCCTTATTACGCTTATTTCCCTTGCCTCTCCCTGATCCCTGAGTCGATTGGTCAGGCATATCGACTATCCTCCTTCAATGGCTGGTTTGTTATCGTTATCCCATAATAAATCTTGTTCCCAGAACCTGGCAAGGCCGCAGGGGACGAAAATGGAGTCTGTCCAGCCAAACGCGGGCCGGGGTCGAAACGGGCTGGAGGTGAGGAAAAGTTCATCCGAAAGACGTTCCTTATCAATTAGCATGGAGAAGATTTGCGCTATAGGACTTTTGGCCTTCGTCCTGGCGGTCGCGGGGGCCTCGGCAACGGAGATCCCCAGCCTCGTGGGAACCTGGGAGGGCCCGGATATCGGGTATGACGCTCTGGAGGGGTACTACGGAGACGGAATGGATAACATCGTCACCCTCACCATCACCGAGCAGAGGGGCCGCATATTCAACGGCACCATCACCTACCTGGACAGGAATGAGACCGAGGTGGTGGAGGGTCTGGCGGGGGTAATAGGCTTTGACGACAGGACCTTCTACCTCGCCGAGTTCATCTCGGGCTACGACATGGGGACGATTGTATCCGAGGACGAGATCGAACTCGTTTACATCCACGACGGCGAGATGGGCGGGGCGGCCATAGATACGCTCCGTCGGGTGACAGAGTAAACGTCGATTTTTCGGGCGGCGTGAGCCTGGGCGGCAGTCGGGTCTACGGTCCGGTTGGCCCGCGCCCGCCCTGCCAGTTTTTTTCGCACTCATTTGATAAAAAGTACACATCCAAAAGTTCATCTGGGAATGGGTGCTTCTAATGAAGCATGAAGACGATCTGGCTTTTTGGGATGTTGCTCTCGGCCTTCGCGGCCACGGGCATATCTGCGGCTGAGATCCCCAGCCTCGTGGGGACCTGGGCAGGCACCGGCCCCGGATACAACGAGGAGGCAGGTTACGTCAACGGTGAGGAGTTCGGCACCGTTACCTTCAACATCACAGAGCAGAACGGCCGCATCTTCAACGGGGAGATGACCTACCTGGTGGACGGTGTGGACGTAGTCGAGGGCTTTGCAGGAGCCATCGGGGCGGATGAAAAGACGCTCTACGTCACCGAGTTTGTCTCTGGCTACGACTTTGGAACGGTCATATCAGAAGACGAGATCGAGCTGATATACGTCCAGGACGGCGAGCAGGAGACCGTGGCGGGCGAGATCTTCGTACAGACCCTCCGCCGCGTGGCAGAGTAGGCACCGATCATCCGGGCGGCGCGATGGGCGAGGCGGGCCGGTCCGTCCGCCCCACCTCCCACGGGCCCCTGCGCCTCGGCCCGGCTTTTTTTGAAGAGGCCTTGAGGCGAGATTTTCGTTCGGCTGAGTTCCAAATGTTTATATTGTCGTCGCCCGTCCTCTGGTCTGGTGGGAAGGTATGGCGTCACTGACGGTCTATGATGGGGCCTCTGGCATCGGAGGAAATAAACTCTACCTCGAAGACGGCGGGCGGGGCCTCTTCCTGGATTTCGGAAAGAACTTCGGGAAATACGGCCTCTTCTACGAGGAGTTCTTAAAAAATCGGGATACTCGGGGGATCCACGACCTCATGCACCTCGACCTTCTCCCGCGGCTCAACATCTACCGGCCGGACCTGATCCCCAGGGATCTCGACGTCAGCTGTTATCCCGCCCTTGACGTCTCTTGCGTTCTTCTCAGCCACGCCCACATGGACCACTGCGGAAACATCGGAGCCCTTCGGTCCGAGGTGCCGATAGTCGCCTCCCCCGAGTCCATCGTCATAATGAAGGGGATGCAGGATACCGCCAACGCGTCCATCGAGGGCGATACCGCCTACTTCTCTCCTCGGATCCCCACGGACGAGGCGGGGCTCTACCTATCTTCGGATCGGAAGGCGGACCATCGGGGGAGGGACTTCTGCTGTACCGAGAGGCCCTCGGAGGAGCTGACCGCCTTCCTCTCGAGAAAGCCCGGCCAGGACGGAAGAAACGCAAAGAAGCTGGATCCCGGCACTTGCTGCTGTTATAATGAGGCATCCTTCCCCTTCGAGATCTCGGCCCATCCCGTGGACCATTCGATCTACGGCGCTGTGGCCTACATCCTGCGGGGAGACGTCACCGTCGCCTACACCGGCGATTTCAGGCTCCATGGAAAAAACGGCGATTCGACGAGGGAGTTCGTGAAGGCCGCAAAAGAGGCGGCGGTCCTGATCACCGAGGGGACCCGCGCAGGTCGTGGTGATCCTCAAGGTGGAGAGTCGACCAGCGAGCAGTCGGTATGCGAAGTCTGCCGGGGAACGGTGGAGGCCTCGTCGGGGCTTGTCATCGCCGACTTCTCCGCCCGGAACTTCGAGCGGCTCGAATCCTTCCAGGAGATCGCCGAAAAGACCGATAGAGAGCTGGTCGTCCCGGCGAAGGACGTGTACATGCTGGATGCCCTCGTGGCGATCGGCTCCGCCAGCATCTCAGAGTCACTGAGGGTCTACGACGAGATCGGAAGCAGGTCGCGAAAGTGGGAGGAAGAAGTTGTCCTGCCGAAATATGGCGATAGGTACGCCGACCACGCCTCGATCCGGGACAACCCTGACAATTTCATCCTCTGTTTCTCGTTCTTCGACATGTTGCACCTGCTGGACATAAAGCCGGACGGCGGGACGTACATTTACTCGGCATGCGAGGCCTTCAACGAGGAGATGGAGATCGACTTTGTGAGGCTCTGGCACTGGCTCCGTCGCTTCAACATAGCTCCGGCAGGTTTTTCCGTGGCGGAGGAGGACGGTGGCAGGCGCAACCCCGTCTTCGAGAGGGAGTTTCACGCCTCGGGCCACGCGTCTCGGGAAGACCTGGCCTGGGTCATCGATCAGGTCGATCCGGACCGTATCGTCCCCATCCACACCGAGTCAAGGGAGTGGTTCGCCGAGAACTTCGAGGACGTGGTGCTGGCGGAGGAGGGCGTGGCGATCGAATTCTAGATTTGGGGGCTGGCGAAATCCGTCGCTGGATTTGGGCATCCCATCTTCAAAATCGCAGAGCAGAATGGTCGCGTCTTCGCTGGGAACATGATCTGCCAGTTGAATGGAACTGATTTGGTGGACTGTGGATGGTTTGTTTGGGGCGATTGTCGAGGATCTCGATGTGAAACCATGAAATCAATAGCAAAGGCTGCTATCATCTTCCCAGGGTGTTATCTTTCTCACTTCGTAGCCAGCCGTTTCCAAGTATCGAATCATATCGTCGAGGGAGATCATGTGCACAGCTGACCATCAGTAATAGTACCATATGCTGCTATACTTCTCCGGGTCCTCGCCCCGCCGCCTAAGCTTTTCGAGGTAGCCGCCGATGCTGACGTCGTCGTAGATGTAGGGCTTCACCTGGACGATGTTCTTCTCCCAGGGGAGGAAGCGGTAGGTCCTTCTGCCGTCGGGCTGGATCGCTATGATCTCGTGGTTCTGCCAGGCCCGGAGGTGGTCTTTTCCCAGGAAGGGGACGTTGAAGACCGGCTCATCGGTCCTGAAGATGCCGGGAAGGAGCCGGGCCTCCTCCTTTCGCTCCTGGAGGATTCGGGCGATGGGAACTGCGTACTCCTCCATCTCGGTCTTCCCCTTCATGTTGAAGGTGTAGTAGGGGTCGACCCCGATCTTCTTCATGACGATCCTGAGGGCTGCGGTCTCAAACCGCCTGCTGTTGGCGAAGGTGAATACCTGCTGGTTGTAGACGTCCATCCCCAGCATCCTGATCCGCTTCACCGCCTCCAGGGTCTCGGGGGTCACCTCGTAGGGGTGGGAGAAGTGGGTGACGACAGATAGGCTCCTTCTGCCCAGGTCATGATAGCTGGCGAAGATCTCGCAGAGCTCTTCTGTGATCCTCTGAGGGACGGTGATGGGGGTTCGGGTGGCGATCCTGATGCTCGCAAGGTGGGGGATCTCCGCCAGGCGGCCGAGGATTTTGTCGATGAGGTCGTCATTCATCACCAGGGGATCGCCCCCGGTGACGAGGACGTCCATCATCGCCTCGTGCTCGGCGTACCAGTCGAGGGCGGCGTCGATCGACTCCATCGAGGCCATCGCCGAGGGCATGAAGGGGGTGGTGATCTCCCAGTTCCTCTGGCAGTAGACGCAGATCTGGGGGCAGGAGTCGTAGGGCTTTACGATGGCGACCCGGGGGTAACGGCGGGTGACGAGGTCCGTGGGGGAGGTGTCGTGCTCCCGCATGAAGTCGAAGGCCCACTTTCGGTCTTTTCGGTGGGTGATCATCTTCTCTACGTACTTTTTGGGCGGGAAGACCTGGAGCCGGACGGCGAAGTCGAGGTCGTTGGGTTCTTTATCCATCAGGTGGAGGTAGTGGGGAGTGACGCCGAAGGGGATGCCGTTTTCCAGGGCGAGGCTTATCGCCCGATCGTGCTCGGGGCTGAGAGTTATCACTTTTTTTATCGTCTCCAAGCCCCTCTCGTCCTTGAAGACGTGGCGGTACTGCCACTTCCAGTCGTTCCAGTCGTCGGAATCTCCGCCGAGGACCGCGAGGATTCTCTCTCTATTCTCGATCCTTTTTTTGGCGATCTCGGGATCGAGGCCGCTTCTGTACCTTGAAAGGTGCTCGTCCATCCGGCGGCTCATCTCGTCGAGGTAGTCGGACCTTCTTTTGCCCGCCTCCCTCCCCTCGTACTCGTCGAAGTCGGGGACCTCTAGCCCCCCCATCAGCATCGAGGGGTAGACCTCGGCCCGGACCTTCAGGGCCTTGAAGAGGTGGAAGAACTCGCCGACGAAGTCATCGGCCACCTCGGCGTCTCCGGTGACGGCGGCTTTCCAGAGCTGCTCCAGGGAGGAGGTCTTCGCCGCCCGCTCGTTCCGGGGGGAGAATATGTTCTTGAGGCACTCCAGCGCCTCGTTGAAGAGGACGTAATCCCAGGGATCGATCTCCACGGCCTCCGTTCGCCGGGTCCAGTCCAGGGACTGGAGGTAGCCCACGACCAGGCCCCGGGCGGCCTCCAGGCTATCGCTCTCCTTCAAGAGTAGGTGAATTTCAGGGACCACATCCCAGCATTTTTGCCATCTGATCGCCATGTTCACCTTTAAATCTGATCTGATGGTATTTAAAAATCACTTCGTAGATTTAGGTGGCCTTTCCCAGAACTCCTGAAGACGTTCCACCCATCCACCAATTTTGTTCGAGTTTTATTTCGCTGGCCTGATCAAGACGTATTTTTGTGAATAATTGGAGCAAAAGTATGTCCTTAAGTTCTCTATTTAGAATATTTGTCACATGAATATATAATATAGTTAAATTAGGTTCCATTTTCAATATTAGCTAAACAAAAAGATTCATAACTAAGAAGAATAATCGTATATTTCGTAGCATATAATCATAGAGAAACGGAGGTATTTCGATTGAGAAATTCGTTATTATTGGGGCTGGCGGCGGTGCTTTTGCTCCTCTTAGCAGGATGCGCAGCAGCTGTCGCCTCCGATGACGGAGAATCGGTTCCGGTCTACACCGTGGCCGACACCACAGGGGACTGGGGATTTCCGAGCCCCTTCGCCCACTACGCCCGGGGGCCGGGGTACACTCGAATGAGCTTTTTATTCGATACTCTGATCTGGAAGGATGACGAAGAATACGTTCCCGCCCTCGCCGAAGAGTGGGATCTGGAGGGCGACGACGTATACATCTTCCACCTGAGGGATGGGGTCACATGGCACGACGGCGAGCCTTTCACCGCAGAGGACGTCGTCTTCACCGTCGACTACATCAAAGAACACCCCTACCAGTGGGTCGACTCGGGGATCATTGAGAGGGCTGAGGCCCTCGACGACCTGACGGTGAAGCTCACCCTCTCTGAGCCCTACGCCCCCTTCCTGGACCAGGTCGGTGGGACCCTCCCGATCCTGCCCGAGCACATCTGGGCGGAGGTGGACGATCCCGTAACCTATCGTGACCAGGAGGCCCTCGTCGGGACCGGCCCCTACACCCTCGACGTCGACGATTACGACCAGGTTCAGGGGACATATCGATACATCGCCTACGAAGACTACTACCGAGGCGAGCCGAAGGTGACAGAGCTGAGGTTCGTCAAAATCTCGGCCCCCAACGCCGCAGCCGAGCTTCAACAGGGGAACGTGGACACGGCCCCCATCGAGCCTGAGATGATCGACCACCTGGAGGGCGACTTTGAGATCCTGGAAGTCCCGGCCCACTGGTGGAACTACAAGCTGATGATCAACCACCAGAAGGAGCCCATGTCGGAGAAGAGGTTCAGGCAGGCTCTCGCCCGCGCCATCGACCGCGATAATCTGGTGGAGATCGCGGGTCGAGGGTACGGACTTGCCGGAAGCCCCGGGTTCGTGCCACCCGACAACGCCTGGTACAACTCCGAGATGGATGACCTATACTCCCACGACCCCGCCAAGGCAGAGGAGCTTCTCGATGATATGGGCTACGACGGCGAGACGGTTCAGCTACTCGTCAAGGGCGGCGATGCCGAGGCCGAGAGGATCGGCGAGCTGATCGAGGCGGATCTGGAGGCGGTCGGTATCGACGTGGACCTCCGGACCATGGACTCGAAGACCGTCGACTCCAAGGTCGGGGACTGGGACTTCGATCTCGCCATCAGCGGTCATGGCGGAGTCATCGGCGATCCGAACTTCCTGGCCAAAAACACCATCGATATGGAGAGCTTCAACAGCGCCCGGTATGACGAGAACTCAGAGCTCGTCGACCTCCTGGAGGAGCAGGTGACCGAGACCGACGAGGACGCCCGGCACGATCTGATCGACGAGGCTCAGGTCCTCTACGCCGAGGACGTTCCGGCCATCAGCCTCTACTACACCGAGTCGTTTGTGGCTCACGACGGCCAGGTCGACCTCTACTACACCTACAACGGGATGGCTCTGGGCATTCCGATCGCCCTGAACAAGCTATCTTTCGTGGGAGTCTAAAAACGTCCTTAGATGTGGGCGGGCGGCGACCATCGAGGTATCGGCCCGCCCCAACTATTTTTCAGCTGGTTTTATTAATCAGCCTCAATACCCCCCAGCGGCGACGAAGGCCCCGCAGGCCGAGTACCGCCGCCCATCGGCCAGGACCACGGGGCATCCGCCCGTCCGCGGTCGGCGCTGGCCTCGGTGCGGGCCGGGATCGGCCGCTCGCGGTCCGCCATGGCCGGGAGACGAGCGAGAGGCTGGTCCGCCACCTAAAACGCCGGATCTGGGATCGGAGTTTTTTTTAAGCCCCCTTCATCCGCTCGAATCTAACCCAACCTAACCCAACCTAACCCAACCCAACCCTCAATCCCGACTCTCGGGCAAACGAGTTGCCGGGGCCTGCAGGACGGATATATCACAGCCGCACCCGAGAGCTTTTGGTGAGGGCAGGGGAGTCGGCGCTGGGTGCTACTAATCCATATTATAGTATGATTATGGTATAGTTATCTGACGGGACGACCCCCCCAAGAACGCGCCGGTCGGCTGTGTGGCTCGATCCGGCCCGGCTCAAATCGAAACCAAAATAAAAGGAATGTCAGAGTTGCCCCAAAGCTCCAACGCCTCCGCATCCGGCTTTGAGGCCCTCGCTTTTTGGCCTTCCCCCCTCCCTTGCGATCGGGGGTGATGAGAGCCGGTTTTACTCGTCTTCGTCTAATCGTAATAATCAGCTGGAACCAGGATCGGTATCTCGTAGTGCTGAGAGAGGAACCAGGGATCGTTTGAGTAGAAGGGATACAGGAAATCCACGCTGCCGGTGAGGTTGTTCAGATCAAACTTCACCGGATTTCCCTGATAATCCGTCCCCAGCCACCCGATGTCGTCGTAATCGATCTCTTCATCTTCGTCTTCGGGAACCAGGGAACCGTTGACCACCTTCATCCCGGTGGGGGTGCCCCCCCAGCCCCAGAGGCCGCCACCGTTGTCGGTGGGTATCCTCTCAGGCTGACTCGCAAGCCACGCCGCTCCATAGTCGCCTCCGACGCTCACCGTCTCCGCTCCGAAGGCCGCTACCCCGGCCGCCAGAAGGGCCAGGAAGGATAACGCGATAACCGTTCTCATAATCAAACCCCACTCTATCCTTGGCGCCCGGTGATGGCACCCATTGATAAAAGCCTTTCGAGTTCGAGAAGCCGCAGATAGTCCGCCCCGCCCGGCCGTCCCGAATCAGCCGGGAAAGATGGGGGCTCGAATCGATCAGAGAAAAAATCGGTGTCAGGAGATGTAGGCTCGTCTCCTTCGGGAAGAAGCAAGATCCCGGTCCGAGCGGGGCCAGTCCGATCGGACTCGGACCTGATGGATGGACCCGATGCTCTTCTCCGACGCCGGCTGACCGCCACATATAAAACGGCGGATTTTAATCTTATAGAAATATTATGTATAAGATAGATAAACTCATCGCCGAATTTCCTCCCTGCTCTGAGGTGCTGGGCACGGACCTGACAACGCCTGCGAGCAGGTTCAAGTGGTTTCTCGCATCCATCCTCTTCGGGGCGAGGATCAGCGAGAAGATCGCCTCGAACACCTACAGGGAGTTCGAGAAGGCAGGAGTCGACTCTCCAGAGAAGATACTCACAGCCGGTTGGGACGAGCTGGTCAGAGTTCTGGATGAAGGAGGATACCTCCGCTACGACGAATCCACCGCCACCAACCTCCTCAACATAATGCCGGATCTGAACGAGAGATACGGATCGCTGGGGGATCTTTATGAAGAATCGTCCGATACAGAGGACCTGGAAAAGAGGCCCCAGGATTTCAAAGGCATCGGTCCGGTCACATCCCAGATCTTCTTGAGAGAATTGAGGGGCGTCTGGGATGTGGATCCGGAGCCGTCGAAGAGGGGAGAAGAGGCCGCCGGGTATCTGGGGATAGACCTGCTGGAGTTCGAGGGCGAGATGCTGTCAAGGGTCGAGTCAGCTCTTGTCAAGCTTCATCTTCGATACTGCAAAAGAGAGAAGTGCTCAGAATGTCCCATGAGGGAGTTTTGTGAGAAGGCTGAGGGAGCAGGCGGCTTAGGTGTTTGAAGCTTAAAGAAAAGTTAGTGCCCAGACCCGGATTCGAACCGGGGACAGCCAGATCTTCAGTCTGGCGCTCTCCCGGACTGAGCTACCTGGGCAAAGTTAAGTGGGCTCGATGCGATTCGAACGCATGATCCCCGCCATGTCAAGGCGATGTCATAACCAGCTAGACCACGAGCCCACAGCTGACGGATGCTCCCAGTGAGCTTTTCGAAGATAAATCCTTCGGTCAATCGGGCGGGGAGATGGTGGGGACGAGACGGGAACGAGAGGCAGAGCCCCTCAGCTTCGTCCCGCCTCATTTCTTCTCGTCTCCTGCTCTCGCTCCCCCGGCGCCGTCGTCTCATCTTGCCTCACCTCACTTCCTGGTGATACTCACCCAGCGCCTTGATGGTGATCTCGCCGGCCTTGGCGATCTCGATCGCCTGGGCCGCGGCCCTCGCCGCCTGTACCGTGGTGATGTAGGGGACGTGATAGTCGACGGCGTTCCGCCTGATCTGAAAGCCGTCCTTGACCGACTGCTTCGTCGTGGGGGTGTTTATGATCAGGCTCACCTCGCAGCGTTTCATGTAGTCGAGGACGTTGGGGCTTCCGACGTAGATCTTCAACACCTTCTCCACCGGGATTCCCATCCCCGCCAGGAAGTCCGCCGTCCCGTCGGTGGCGATGATCTTTAGGCCTGCTTCGGTGAGCTTCCTTGCGACCTCGGCTATCGGCCCCTTGTCCTCGTCCCTCACCGAGACGAAGACGATCCCCTCTTTCGGGAGAGGGTTGTCGGCAGATAGCTCCGCCTTGAAGAAGGCGAGGCCAGGAACGTAGTCGATCCCCATCACCTCCCCCGTCGACCTCATCTCCGGCCCCAGGAGGGTGTCGGCCCCAGGAAGCTTGTCGAAGGGGAGGAGGACCTCCTTCACCGCCACGTAAGGGATCGCGGGCTCGCGGGTGTACCCCAGCTCCACCAGGGTCTTTCCCGCCATGACGCCGGCGGCGATCTTGGCCAGGGGGAGGCCCACCGTCTTGGAGACGAAGGGGATCGTCCTGCTGGAGCGGGGGTTCGCCTCCAGGACGTAGACGATCCCGTCCTTGTAGGCCATCTGGATGTTGAGGATTCCCTTAACTTCGAGGGCGAGGGCGATCTTCCTCACGTACTCCCGGACGGTGTCCTGGACGGCTGCGGGGATCGTCTGGGGCGGGATGATGCAGGCGCTGTCGCCGGAGTGGATCCCTGCCTCCTCGATATGCTCCATGATCGCCCCGATGAGCACATCCGTGCCGTCGGAGACGGCGTCGACGTCGATCTCGACGGTGTTCTGGAGGAAGTCGTCGATTAAGATGGGATGCTCTGGCGAGACTCTCACCGCCTCCCTCATGTAGACCTCCAATTCCTTCTCGTCGTAGACGATCTCCATGGCCCTTCCGCCGAGGACGTAGCTCGGCCTCACCAGGACGGGGTAGCCGATCCTTTTCGCCTCGGCCTTGGCCTGGTCTGGAGACGTGGCGTACCCCGCCTCGGGCTGGGGTATCCCCATCTTTTGGAGGGCGAGGTTGAACCTCTCTCTGTCCTCGGCCATGTCGATCTTCTCGGGGCTCGTCCCCAGGATCTTTGTATTCAGGCCCCGTCTTGCGATCTCCCTCTCCAGGGGGATGGCCAGGTTCATCGCCGTCTGGCCACCGAACTGGACCATGACTCCAAAGTGCCTCTCCTTCTCGATGATGTTCATAACGTCCTCGAGGGTGAGGGGCTCGAAGAAGAGCTTGTCAGAGGTGTCGTAATCGGTGGAGACGGTCTCGGGGTTGTTGTTGGCTATGTGGGCCTCGATCCCCTGCTCCCGGAGGGCGAGGACCGCGTGGACGGTGGAGTAGTCGAACTCGATCCCCTGGCCGATCCTGATGGGGCCGGAGCCTATGATCAGGACCTTCTTCTTATCGGAGGGGACGAGCTCGCACTCGTCCTCGTAGGATGAGTAGTAGTAAGGGGTCTTGGCCGCAAACTCGGCGGCGCAGGTGTCGACCATCTTGTAGGTGGGAACGATCCCGTTTTCGAGCCGCAGGTCTGCGATCTCCTCCCTCTTCTTGCCGAGGATCTTTGCGATCCGGTCGTCGGTGAACCCCATCCTCTTCGCCTTTCTCAGGACCGGGACGGAGAAGCTCTCGGCGATCTCCTTCTCCATGAAGATGATCTTCTCCATCCTCACGATGAAGTAGGGGTGGATTTTGGTCAGATCCGAGATCTCCTCGACGGAAAAGCCGCGCCGGAGGGCCTGATAGATGGCAAAGAGCCTCTCGTCAGTGGGCGTCGCCAGAAGGCGGCGGACGTCTTCGTCGGTCCAGGGGTTGTACTTGCCCTGGTAGCCGAGGTCCATATCGATCTCAAGAGACCGGACCGCCTTCATGAAGGCCTCCTCGTAGCTCCTCCCGATGGACATCACCTCGCCCGTAGACTTCATGGCGGTGGTGAGGGTCTTGTCGGCCCGTACGAACTTGTCGAAGGGCCACCGAGGGATCTTCATCACCACGTAGTCGACCGTCGGCTCGAAGGAGGCGGGGGTCTCGCCGGTGACGTCGTTTGCGATCTCGTCCAGGGTCATGCCGATGGCGATCTTGGCCGTGACCCGGGCGATGGGGTAGCCGGTGGCCTTGGAGGCGAGGGCCGAGCTTCTCGAGACCCTCGGGTTCACCTCGATCACCCTATACTCGCCGTCCTTCGCCGCGAACTGGATGTTGCAGCCCCCCTCGATTCGAAGGGCCCTGATGATGTTTATGGCGGCGGACCGGAGGATCTGGACCTCCTCGTCGGTGAGGGTCTGGATGGGGGTGACCACTATGGATTCTCCGGTGTGAATCCCCATGGGGTCCATATTCTCCATGTTGCAGATGGTGATGCAGGTGTCATTTCTGTCCCGCATCACCTCGTACTCCAGCTCCGTCCATCCGACGAGGCTCTCCTCGATGAGGACCTGGTGGATCCGGGACCTCTTCATCCCCATCTCGACGATCCGGAAAAACTCCTCCTCGGTCTCGGCAGACCCTCCACCCGACCCTCCCAGGGTGTAGGCTGGCCTTATGATCAGGGGAAGCCCCAATTCCTTCAGAGCCTCTTTCGCCTCCTCGAGGGTGTCGACGGCCCGGCTCCTAGGGACCGGCTCGCCGACCCTGATCATGGCGCTCTTGAAGAGGTCGCGGTCCTCGGTCTCCTGGATGGCGGAGACCGAGGTGCCCAGCACCTCGACGTTGAACTCTTCGAGGACCCCCATCTCCGCCAGCTCGCTCGTTATGTTGAGGCCGGTCTGGCCGCCTATCCCGGCGATGATCCCATCGGGCTTCTCCTTCTCGATGATCTTGGCTACGATCTCGGGTACGAGGGGCTCGATGTAGATCCTCTCCGCCATCTCCGGGTCGGTCATGATGGTGGCGGGGTTGGAGTTGACCAAGACCACCTCGACCCCCTCCTCCCGGAGGGACTTGCATGCCTGCGACCCCGAGAAGTCGAACTCAGCGGCCTGGCCGATCTGGATCGGTCCCGATCCTATGAGGAGAACTTTCTTAATTTCAGGTCTCTTCGGCAATCCGATCACCTCCTCCGGGCCTCGATCTTTTTGGCGACCGAGGAAAAGAACCTCTCTTTGGTGCAGAGGGGGCCGGGCCTCGCCTCGGGATGGTACTGGACCGCCTCTATTCCCAGGTAGTTGCTCTTGATCCCCTCCACCGTCCCGTCGTTGGCGTTGACCTGGGTGATCACCAGGCCCGTACCCTCCGCCGATTCTGGGCGGAGGGCGAAGTTGTGGTTCTGGGATGTGATGTAGACGATCCCAGACGCCAGGTCTTTCACCGGCTGGTTTCCGCCGTGGTGGCCGAACTTGAGCTTGTAGGTCTCGGCCCCCAGGGCGAGGCAGATCACCTGCAGACCCAGGCATATTCCGAAGACCGGCTTCTCGCCCGCGAAGTGCTTCACCGCCTCGATGGCCCTCGTCGCCTGCTCGGGGTCGCCCGGTCCGTTGGATATGAAGACGGCATCGGGCTCGTACTTCTCGATCTGGGATATCCCCGTGTCCGAGGGGACGACGACGATGTCAAACCCCTGGCATGCCATGGTATCGAGGATGTTCTTCTTGATCCCCAGGTCCATCATCACGACCCTTGGCCCCTCTCCGGGGATCCGGTAGGGGCGCTTGCAGGAGACGGCGCTGATCAGGTCGAGGCTGGAGATGTTGGGCTGTTCCCTGGCTTGCTGGACGACGTCTAAGTCGCCTACATCCGCCCTCTCGCCGACGGCGAGGGCGGCCCTCATCGCCCCCTGGTTTCGTATCTTGATGGTGAGCATCCTCGTGTCCAGGCCAGAAACGCCCGGAACGCCCTCGTCCTCCAGGAACTTCGAGATCGTCCTATTGGACTTGTGGTGGAGGGGACGATCCCAGATCTCTCTGCAGACCATGGCAGTAGCACCGATGGTGTCTGACTGAAAGTTGTCGCCGCTCACGCCGTAGTTTCCCATGAGAGGATATGTGAACATCAGAAGCTGCCCTTTGTAGGAGGGATCGGTCAGAGCCTCCTCATAGCCGGACATGACCGTCACGAAAACCAGTTCGCCAGAGACGACGCCAGGTGCTCCGAAGCCCACCCCTTCGACCCTGGTGCCGTCTTCCAACCCTAAGACGCCGATCATAGTATCGCCACCACAAGTAGGGAGGTCATCTAAATAGGTTTCGACGGGATCGGGTGGCGAAGGGCGCAGGCTCCAGCCGGAAACCGATTGCCGGGGCCGCCGAAATCGGCCACGTCGGAGGGGGCGGTCGGAAGTACTGATAGCGCCAGAGCTGAAAAACGAAAAAACAAGGATTTATGAATGCGAGGGATCGGTGGGCGCCTGTCGTCCATCGATCGCTCCATCCATGTCAGAATCAGGTTATGAGGGGAAGCTCTTTCAAGCTGAGCTGTTCTGTACGCTCGTCATCGGGACCGAAGACCTGCTCTATGAAGCCGTTCACTTGTGGGACCGCATTCTCGTTAAAGTAGGTGGCTTCCTCGTTATAGAAGTCTGACCAGGTTATAGTCTCATTGTCGACTACTACGGTCTCGTCCGTCGGTTGTCCGTCCAAACTGAAATACATATCTGAGAGGTAATCTGCGTCCATGACCGCTTGAACCAGTAAGAGCGCCCCCGTGTAAAAGCCCTCCTTGTAATCCTCGGAGAACTCCTCTTGAGCGCTGGCCACGCCGACGGCGCCGCAGAGCAGGACGCCGATCACTAACCCAAACTTCACAATCCCTTTCATGAGCTATCACTCACCGGTCGCCGATACGCTCACCTCCTTAAAAACTCTGTCGGATAGGGGGCGAGGGCCCACGGCATCAAAATCGTATCCCGAAATCCCGCGTCCCTTCCGATCGCGTCCCCCTTCTCAGGCCCAAACGACAAAGGTTAAATGATCTCTTGCGGTCTAGGTGAGGCGAGGATTGGCTTATGGACATGTACGAGAAGGTGATCGAGCTTGCAAGGAGGCGAGGCTTCATCTGGCCCGCCTTCGAGCTCTACGGCGGAGCTGCGGGCTTTTACGATTATGGGCCCCTGGGAGCCCCGCTCAAGAGAGGGATCGAAGACCTCTGGAGGGCTTTCTTCGTGATCCGAGAGGGTTTCTGCGAGATCGAGTGCCCCACCATCGGGGTGGAGGACATCTACAAGGCCTCAGGCCACCTCTCCGGCTTCTCCGATCCCCTCACCGAGTGCAAGGAGTGCGGCGAGATCTATCGGGCTGACCACCTCATAAAGCACATCATCGAGGTTCCCGACGCCCTATCCAACGATGAGATATACCGGGTGATCCAGGAGAACGACGTCTTCTGTCCCGAGTGCGGCGGCGACCTCTCCGAGATCTACGAGTTCAACCTGATGTTCAAGACCTTCATCGGCCCGGGCGGAAAGCAGCCGGGGTACCTGCGGCCCGAGACCGCCCAGGGGATGTTCGTCAACTTTCCGAGGCTTCTCCGCCACTACCGCGACCGCCTCCCCTTCGGCGCCGTCCAGATCGGAAAGTCCTATCGAAACGAGATCTCCCCCCGCCAGGGGGTGATAAGGCTCCGGGAGTTCTCCCAGGCCGAGGCGGAGATCTTCATCAACCCGAAAGATAAGACCCACCCCCGATTTTCCGAGGTGGCAGACCTGGTGATGACCCTCTACTCCAAGGGGGGGCAGGAGCGGGGCGAGACCGAGGAGATGACCGTCGGCGAGGCGGTGGAGAAGGGGATCATGGCTCACGAGACCCTGGCCTACTACGTCGCCCGAACCTGCCAGTTCTTGATCGAGGCCGGGATCTCGAGAGAGAGGCTCAGGTTCAGGCAGCACAAGGACGATGAGATGGCCCACTACGCCGCCGACTGCTGGGACGCTGAGGCGCTCCTGGACCGGTTCGGCTGGATCGAGATCGTGGGGGTGGCCGATCGGACGAACTACGACCTCCGGTCTCACATGGCCCAGAGCCAGGCCAACCTCACCGTCTACATGCCCTTCGACGAGCCGATTAAGCAGGAGAAGCTCGTGGTCAAGCCAGATATGAAGAAGCTCGGCCCCCTATTCCGCAAAGGGGCGAAGGCCGTCGCCGACGCCTTGCAGGCACTGCCCATGGATGAGCTGAAGAAAGATCCCATCGTCGTCGAGGTAGACGGTGAAAATGTGGAGATCGACCCCGCCCTCGTCTCCTTCGAGATGGTGACCGAGGAGATCAGGGGCGAGGAGATCATCCCCCACGTCATCGAGCCCTCCTTCGGGATAGACCGGATCCTCTACTCGGTCCTGGAGCACTCCTACCGGGAGGAGATGGTGGAGGAGGAGACGAGGGCGGTCCTCGCCCTGCAAAATAGAGTGGTTCCCATCCAGGTGGCCGTCCTCCCCCTGATGGATAGAGACGAGCTGATCGTACCGGCCGAGGAGATCGCCCGGGAGCTCCGCTCCCTCGACCTCCGGGTCGAGTACGACTCCTCGGGGTCCATCGGAAGAAGGTACCGACGAAATGACGAGGTGGGAACGCCTTACTCGGTCACCGTCGACTACGAGACCCTGGAGGAGGGGACGGTCACCATTCGGGATCGGGACTCCATGTCCCAGATCAAGGTCGCGAGGGTCGAGGTCGCCGAGAGGGTCCTGGCCCTTCTAGCGGGGGAGATGGAGTTCTCGGAGGCTGGCACTCCCCTCGCGAGCTGAAAATCGCCCGATCGGCTCTTCAAAAAAGGCGGATCGAGAGGTCTGAACGATGGAATCGGTGCGCTCCTCACTGGCGGCGGAGGCGAAGAGGAAGGCGATCCACCTCTCAGGCCTCTCGGTCCCGGCGTCGATCCTCCTATTTGGAAAGGGCGGAGCGATCGCCTTCGTCGCCACCGCCCTCGTGGCAGCGCTCTTCCTCGAACGAAGGCGGCTATCGGGCAAGATCAGCCTGCCGGCCGTCCGCGACTCCGAGAAAAAGAGGGTGGCAGGCTACATCTATTACATAACGGGAGCCCTCCTTGCGGTCGTCCTCTTCCCTCCGGCCATCGCCATCGCCGCCATGCTGATGCTATCGCTCGGCGACGCCGCCAGCGGAATCATCGGCTCGGTCGTCCGGGGCTCGGCGGTCCGGACCCGGATCATGGAGGGGCAGGGCTGGAGGGCGAAACCCATTCCGGTGGTGGTGGGAACTTTCGCGGTCTGCCTCCTAGCGGGTTATGCGGCGAGCCTCATCGAGGGGAGTTTCCTTCCCGAGCCTTTCGTCCTCTCAGCTCCGGTCTATGCCATCGGCTCGGCGGCGGCGACCTTTGCGGACGCCGTCCCCCTATCCATTCGAAAGAGGGTCATCGACGACAACTTCTCGATCCCCGTCCTTTCGGGGTTGGCGATGTTCGCTGTAAGCCTCCTCTGATTTGGGAATTTGATCCGATCAGATCGTCTTCGTGCAGAAAGGTTTTTTAACGCTGGGGAGAGTCAACTTCCCAGAGAGCGAAGCAACTGTGAGCGTCCACGCCGTCCGACTTCGGGGAAAGATATTCTCAGCTTTCAACGAAAACTGCGATTCTGACCTCGGCGAGAAGGGCCGGGCCGCCGGCGTCGAGAGGTTGCTTTTCATCGAGAGATAATAGGAGGGATATTATGAATATAGTACTACTCGGTCCACCAGGATCCGGAAAGGGCACTCAGGCCAAGATGATCGCAGAGAAGTACGGCGTGGTTCACATCTCCACCGGGGACATCCTCAGGGAGAACGTCAGAAACAACACCCCCCTGGGAGTGGAGGCGAAGAAGTTCATGGAGGCTGGAAAGCTCGTTCCCGACAGCCTGCTCATCGACATCATCAAGGACAGGCTGGCCAAAGACGACGTCAAGGGCGGCTGGATGCTGGACGGCTATCCCCGGACCATGCCCCAGGCCGAGGCCATGGACAAGATCCTCCCCGCCTTGGGCCAGAAGATCGATGTGGTCCTGAACATCGACGTTCCCGACGAGGAGCTCGTCAAGAGGGTCACCGGCCGGAGGATGTGCAACTGTGGGACCACCTATCACGTTCAGTTCAACCCGCCAAAGGTGGAAGGCAAGTGCGACGCCTGCGGAGCCGACCTCTACCAGAGGGCGGACGACACCGAGGAGACGGTCAAGGAGAGGCTCCAGGCCTATCACGCCCAGACCCAGCCGCTCATCGACTACTACGACAAGAGGGGAATCGTGGTCACCGTCCTGGGCGTGGGCGATATCAAAGAGATCTTCGGGAAGGTCGCCGAGGCGCTGGATAAGATTTAAAGATCTTTCCTAAAATCTTTTTTACATTTTTTTCCAGTTCGAAGTCCAATTTTTTATAGTCCATCGCCAAATCTATTGCCAAACATTTTAAATCCATAAGATCAATATTCCAATCGGTGAATTGAGACGAAACTGAAGAGAAGACACAAAATCGTACTCATCTTGATCCTCCTCTCAGCTCTGGCGCTTCTCTTCAACTTGATACCTCAGGTCAAGGATTCTTCTCTGATTTTGGCTGCCAGCGTTTTATCTGCTTCTATTGAAATTGTAGGATTTATCAGAGATCGCCCCGGTAAAGAAGAAGACCGGCCAAAAGTCCAGATCGATCAGTCCACCGGCACCCGCACCGAGGTTGATGGCGATCAGAAGAATCTGTTCTCAGGCTCCTTCAGAGGACCGACCTCGGCAGAGAGAGACGCCATAGATATGCGAGGTTCAACGGGATCGATGAATAGGCCCACGGGACCGGTGGAACAGCATTTCGGTGACAAAATCACCCAAATAATGGCCCCTTCAAAGGAGCCGCCGATCCCACGAATCAGGCCGCCACCGCAGAATTTTGTCGGCAGAGATGAAGATATAACAGAGATTCTCAGCGGCTTTGAGGGCGGAGCGGTCATCGCCGGTCTCCGGGGCATGGGCGGGGTAGGAAAGACCGCCCTGGCTCTCGTCCTGGTTGAAAGGCTCGCCGGAAGTTATCCCGATGGTCAGATCTTCGTGGCTATGAAGGGCACCGACAAGAATCCTTTGAGATCTGCCGAGGCGATGGCCCAGGTGGTTCGCGCCTACGATCCAGAGTTCAAGACGCCCCAGAAAGAGGATGAATTAGAGACTATATATATTTCAATACTTCATGGCAAGAGGTCCCTCTTACTGCTCGACAACGCCGCCAGCCGGGAACAGGTGGAGCCGCTCATCCCGCCAAAGGGGTCCGCTCTTTTGGTGACCTCCCGCAATAAATTCGCCCTTCCCGGTTTGGCGGAAAAAGACCTGGACGTCCTCCCCCTCGATGACGCCAAGGAGCTCCTCCTGGAGATCTGCGAGCGCATCGGCGATCATGCGGAAGAGCTGGCAAAGCTCTGCGGCTGCCTTCCCATCGCCCTTCGAAACGCCGCTTCTACCCTGAGAGTGAAGCCTAATTTGAGCGTTGCCAATTACATCAAGAGGTTGGGCGATGCAAGGGAGCGGCTGGAGCTGGTGGAAGCCTCTTTCAGCACGAGCTACGACCTTCTCACCCCGGAGCTGCAAAAGCTCTGGTCACTCCTCTCCGTCTTTCCCGCAGACTTCGACCTCGCCGGGGCGGCGGCCGTCTTGGAGATGGAAGAGATGCCCGCCGAGGACGCTCTCGGCGAGCTGATCAGATGGAGCCTGGTGGACTTTTCGCCTTCCGCCACCGGCGAAGGGGGGCGATATCGGCTCCACGACCTGGCGCGGGATTTCGCCGGATCACGTCTGGATGAGGCTCTCCGTGAGCCAGCTATTCTGCGCCATGCCGAGCATTACAGGGATGTGCTATCTCGAGCCAATGAGATCTACAAGCAAGGCAAAGATGGTGTTCTGAAGGGCCTTGCGCTATTCGACCTGGAGAGGGCGAATATCCTGGCCGGGCAATCCTGGGCAGAGAATAATCTGGAAGGAAATTCTTCTGCTGCCATCGATCTCTGCAAATCCTATCCAGGTGCCGGGGTCTACGTCCTCGATCTGCGCCTCTCTCCCCGTGAAAAGATCCCCTGGCTTGAAACTGCATTGGAGGCGTCCAGGAGATCGAATGATAGGGCAGCGGAAGGAACCCACCTGGGCAACCTGGGTCTTGCTTACTCTGATCTTGGCGATCCCCGCAAGGCGATCGATTTTCACGAGAAGGCTCTCGACATCGCCCGCGAGATCGGCGACCGCCGGGGCGAAGGAAACGACCTGGGCAACCTGGGTCTTGCTTACTCGCATCTTGGCGATCCCAGGAAGGCGATCGAGTTCTACGAGCAGGCTCTCGACATCGCCCGCGAGATCGGCGACAAGCGGGGCGAAGGAAACAGCCTGGGCAACCTGGGGAATGCTTACTCGGATCTTGGCGATCCCCGCAAGGCGATCGAGTTCTACGAGAAGGCTCTTGACATCGCCCGCGAGATCGGCGACCGCCGGGGCGAAGGAAACCGCCT
>NPIE01001154.1_pt1 | contig 71904 bp, 57 predicted proteins | sample 8637661 | NCBI WGS metagenome assembly NPIE01 (sample SAMN07420842, study PRJNA396082) | bioreactor metagenome | isolation source: sample BA12 brine-fed electro-methanogenic bioreactor BA | place: Japan: Kochi | collected 2016-12-09 | reverse complement strand
AAGATTTTCCTAACAGTAAATGATGTTAAGAGTCGTTTAACAAGCGGTTACTTCAACAACAACATTTTTCTTGTTAATAACTTATTGCCGGATTTGATACCATAGATATAAACTCCCGAAGGCAAGCCTGAGGCATCAAAGTTAACCGAGTGTTTTCCGGGAGCAACACGTTTATTAAGTAATACTTTTAATTCTTGACCAAGTATGTTGTAAACGGAAAGTCTTACTTTATCACTTGTATTATTCGGTACTTCAAATTCAATTGTGGTTGTTGGATTAAAAGGATTAGGATAGTTCTGTTTTAATAAAAATTCCTCGGGCAATTCTTCATCAAAATCTTCAACACCTGTAATTATAAGGGAATCTTTACCGAATGCAAGGGAATCATAAGGCTGGTTGGTTAGAAGATCTATTTTTTCTCGCATGTTAATAATGCTTAATTTTTTATCATTACCAACACCAGGAACAAGAGCTGCCATCACCCATTGAGTATCACCCGGCGCCATATCAATTCCACCGGTAAATAAAATAAAACCGGAACCATCATCTACTTTATCTTCGGGGAAAAACCAGCCGGTTTCAGTAACGGGGTCACCGTTAAATGGAAATTTAGTAGGTCTGTTTGTCGCGGGATTAATTATTATTCCACCTGAGTTAGCATATCCATTAGCGGCATTATAAACTTGTTTTTCGGTTCTTGGCGGTCCACAAAGCGGGTCTAAAATTGTATCGTCACCTATCCCATGAAAAGAATTCAAAGGAAGGTTATAATAGCCGCTTATTTCTTTGCCTTTAAAAATTGCTGTTGAATCCGGATGAGATTTAACCGGACCATATAGCATTGTAAGTCCAACTGCAGGCGGTACACCTCCAATAAATGGAGAGGAATCAACACCGCTCCACAAATATCCTGTTTGACGATCAACATCAACTGCAGGGAGGTTAGATTTAATATCGTAGAAATCTATATCACACCAAAGACCGATAAAAACCGAATCAATAGCAACAGAGCCTTTGTTAATTATTGTCCACTCAATGAACACCACATTATTAAAGATATCCTCTGTATCTGTTTTATTTCCGGCTCGCCCATAGATTTTTTGCTGCACTTCAATTGGAAGAATTCCATACTGTTTTTCAGTAACGTAATTCGTATCAACGGTATTTGAATCGAGCATATTATAAACCGTCCAAAGAAGCTGATCGCCGAAAAATTTAGGCTCTCCGTTTTCATCAACCGGGGCACCCAAATCTTCAGGCCATTCAAGAAGGTCCGGATTAGAAGGATCATTGCCTTTGAAAATTTTATAAACTCTATATCTTAAAGAATCTTCCGGTAAAGATTCCATTGCAGGCCTGCCATCGATTATTGGTCCGGGAGAATAATTTGCCGAATAGTATTTTATTCCCGAATGTACATTCGAATCTATTATCCCGGTTACCCAAATACCTGCATCAAACAAAATTCTTCTTGCATTAAGAGTACCGTACTTAAGAGCACTCCACGTTGCTGTATTAAAATCGCCCCTGTTGGTAATTCTTGATAGCGCTATATTATTGGCATCAAAAGAACGAGTATCAAGAAAATCACTTAGCAACGCAGATTCATCAGAAACTCTTTGTGCATTTAAACAGTTAGTTGCAAGCAATAGTACTAAAAGGGACAGAAATATTTTTATTGAGGAATTCATTTTCAGTATAAAATTTATCGTGTTAACAAGGCTATAAATATAGAATAATTAAAAGCAATTATATAGCGAATTATTGAATTTTTGCTTCAAATCAAACATATAGAAATTTATTAACATTGTAAATTTACTTATATTTTAAGTTCTTTGTTGAGGAATAGTAACTAAGATGAAAACCGTAACATATTTTTGTTTTCTAATGATAATCGGTGGTTTAAGTTTTGCCCAAACCGACAGCGTAAAAGTTAAGTTTGTTGTCGTATCTAATCTATCTGCAAGCGATAATGTTTACATAACCGGCAATACCGCCAAGCTTGGCAACTGGACCCCCGACAATACGGCGCTTCAAAAGATTAACGATTCAACTTGTACTTTAGAGTTGTTCTTTCCTAAAAATAAAACCGTTGAATATAAATTCACCAAAGGAAGCTGGGCAAGCGAAGCACTTAATTCAGACGGCACAGCACCGCCCAATTACAAATTAAAAGTTGAAAACGACACAACGCTTTTATATAATATTTTATTATGGGGAGAATCATCCGGGTCTAAATTTAATGGGCAAATTACAGGCAATGTCGAATTCATTCGCAATTTAAAAACTCGAAAAGAACTTTTACCGAGAGACGTAATAATTTGGCTGCCGCCGAATTACGACGATAATATTAACGAGAGATATCCCGTTTTGTATATGAACGATGGTCAAAATATAATTGATCCCGTTACTTCTTTTAGCGGTATTGACTGGCAAATTGATGAAACGGCAGACAGTCTTATTAAACAAGATTTGATGGAACCGGTAATTATTGTTGGTGTTTACAACACAAAAAATAGAAGAAAAGAATACAGTGAAAATGATACCGGTTATGCCTACATAGATTTTTTAGTAAATGATTTGAAACCCATAATAGATAATAAATACAGAACAAAACCAGAGGCTGAAAACACAGTTATTGCAGGCTCATCAATGGGCGGACTCATTTCTTTTATTGCTGCATGGGAATATCCGGATGTGTTTTCCAAGGCGGCTTGCTTGTCGCCAGCACTTAAAATTGGTAAGTATAACTTTGTTGATAATGTGCAAGCATACAAAGGCGAGAAAAAGAAAATTCAATTATACGTTGATAACGGCACTGTTGATTTAGAAGATAGTCTGCAAAGCGGAATCGATGAAATGTTACAGACTTTAAAACAGAAAGGATATAAAGAATGTAAAGATTTTATTTGGTTTAAAGACGAAGGTGCTGCACACAACGAAGCCGCATGGGCAGAAAGAAGCTGGAGATTTTTGAAATTGTTTTTTACAAAAGGGAAAGCGAGATGAAAGTAAAGTTATATCAGGTTGATGCATTTACCGATAAGTTGTTTAGCGGAAACCCGGCGGCAATTTGTCCCCTTGATCAATGGCTCGATGATAAAACACTTCAAAATATTGCCGGGGAAAATAATCTTTCGGAAACGGCTTTCTTTGTAAAAAAAGACGACAAATATCATCTTAGATGGATGACGCCGACCGTAGAAGTTGACTTATGCGGTCATGCAACACTTGCTTCTGCTTATATATTGTTTGAAGTGATGAAAAAAGAAAAGGAAAAAATTGTATTTGAATCCCTTAGCGGAGAATTGGCGGTTACAAAAAATAACGGTCTGATAACTTTAAACTTCCCCGCAAGAAAACCGAAACAAATTGAAATCACATCACAACATATAAACTGTATAAACATAGAGCCGGAAGAAGTTTATTTTCATACAAAAACTATGTTCGTTTTGCAAAATGAAGATGAGGTAAAAAAAGCAGTTCCAAATTTTGAAGAGATTGCTAAGCTTGACTCCGACGGACTAATAATTACAGCAGCGGGAAACGACGTCGATTTTGTATCGCGGTACTTTGCCCCTCATGCCGGAATACCCGAAGACCCTGTAACCGGCTCGGCACACACGGTTTTAACTCCGTTTTGGTCTGAGCGTTTAAAGAAGAAAAAACTATCGGCAAGACAGGTTTCGTCTCGCGGTGGTTCACTGTTTTGTGAAGATTTGGGAGATAGAGTTAATATTTCCGGCAATGCTATGCTTTATTCTGTAGGTGAAATTATTTTATAGTATTATTACTTGATGAAATATTCTCTGTTAAATATTGTGCTGGTTGCCACGTTGTTTTTTAGCTGCGATGCACCGAGAGAGAACCCGCTTGACCCTGAAAACCCCGACAATATTTTTTCCTCTCTTTCGGGGATTGTGCGGACGGTTAAAGTTCCAAATGAACCTTTATCCGGAGTGAACGTTCTTTGGTCTAAAGCAAATATTGTGGTGCAAACAAATTCAACCGGTAACTTTTCTATTGAGGACTTAAAACCGGAAAACGGATATTTATATTTTGAGAAAGAAGGATACAGCAAAGACTCTTTATTTGTTGATTGGAACGGAAGAAAATCAGTCAATATAACACAGCAGCTTAATTCTATTCCCAAATTAGTCAGCGGTAAATTAGCCAGTACCGTTATAAATAGATTCCCCGACGCTCAAGTTTACCGTATTAATGCTGAAGCCAATATAACCGACGAAGAAAACGATGTTGATTCTGTTTTTATTACTAATAATGATTTACAATTCAGCGGAAATTTAAATAATCTTTCCGTTACTCAATTTCAGCAAGAATTTACACCGGAGCAGATGAACTTAACCTCTGTTGACGATATTATCGGGAAAGAATTTAACGTAATAGCAAAAGATGCTAACGGCAAAACATTCAACATTGCGCAGTTGACTGTAAAAAGAATTATTAAAGAATTAATTGAAACCATTTCGCCGGCAAACAACGAAACAGTATCCGATTCACTCACTTTAAATTGGAGAAGATTCACTCCCGGATATTCTTTTACATATTCACTTAGTATATTCACTAATACGGTAGATCCGGAATTAATCTGGAGTGTGAACGATGTTTCATCTGAAGAAATATTTTATGAAGTTGAAAGTAATATTAATCCGGGAGAGTACTTCTGGGTTGTTTGGGTAATTGATGAATTTGGAAATAGCGCAAGATCAAGACCGGCGTCATTTATAATACAATGAAAATGAATTTAGAACAACTTGAACTAAAACATCTTAGAGAAGTTTCAAAAGAACACTTTGAAGCACTGTATAAAATCAGTCACATTTTAAACACGGCTGATTACCAGGACTCTTTAATTGATGAAGCGCTTGACTGGGTCATTAAAGTTATTAATGCAGAACGAGGTGTATTTGCAAGATATAATCCGTCAACAAAAGAGTTTTCGATTATTACCGCACGCAATACCAAAGGCGAAAACATAAAAGATTTGTCCGAGTTTTCATCAGGAATGCTTCAAGAAATTATAGACAAGAAGAAAGCAATTCTTCATCACGATGTTCAGGGAGACCCGCATCTTTCGCAATTTGAAAGCATTCAGATAAGAAGAATTAAATCCGTTATCGGCGTACCCATAATTAAAGAAGATGATGTTTGGGGAGTTTTCTTAGCCGATAGCCAACTCAACAGAAAAGACTTTACCGATGAAAACTTGGTCTTCCTAAATATTTTTTCAAATCTTGTTTCACTTGCGCTCGATAGAATACTAAGCTTTGAGAGATTAAAAGACGAACGTGAAATTCTTCTTAACAAATTGCAGTCGGTTGAAAACATCCCCGATATGATTGGTGAAAGCAAGGTAATGAAAGAACTTGCCGCGCTGGTTCAAAAAGTGGCAAGAACCGACGCTACAGTTTTAATATTAGGCGAAAGCGGAACCGGTAAAGATCTCGTTGCAAGAGCAATTCATAAACTCAGCAACAGAAATGATAAACCTTATCTTGCTCAATTTTGCGGCTCAATACCGGATACACTTTTGGAAAGCGAACTTTTCGGCTATAAAAAAGGAGCATTTACCGGAGCCAACACAGATAAAAAAGGTCTGCTTGAAGTTGCTGATAAAGGAACTTTCTTCCTCGATGAAATTGCAGACATTTCGATGGCATTACAGGCAAAACTTCTTCGTGTTTTGGAAAACAAAGAGATTATCCGTTTGGGTGATACACAAGTAAAAAAAATTGATGTAAGAATTATCACCGCAACCAATAGGGACTTGCAGCAGCTTGTAAAAGAAGGTAAGTTTAGAGAAGACCTTTTCTATAGATTAAATGTTTTTCCTGTTAGAGTTCCTCCATTGAGAGATAGACGGACCGACATTCCTCTTCTAGCGAAAAATTATATTCAAAAATCTTTTAAGGAAAAAATTCATTTAGATAAATCAGCCATAAGAAAATTAGAAGCGTATCATTGGCCGGGAAATGTTAGACAGTTGATTAACGTAATTCAGAGAGCGCTTATTTTGTGTGATGATTCTAAAATTACCGCAGAACATATTATAATTGAAGATGAAGATGCGCTTAACGGGTTCGGCGGTACACTTAAAGAATATGAAATAAAATTGCTGCGTGAAAGACTAAAACAATTTGACGGCAACCGAACATTAACTGCCGAATCACTTGGTGTTTCGGTAAGATGGATACAACTAAAATTGAAAGAAATCGGTGAACAGTAGTTGAATAATGTAACTTCCGAAATATTGTTTGAAAAGTTCGAAGTAATTGAGTGCTTCAAGAAAGATGAACACGCCAGCGTTTACTTGGCTAACCATATCTATCTTGGTAAAAAAATAATTTTGAAGGCGCTTAATACAAAAACAATTTTTGATGAAGCCAAAGTCGAACGCTTTAAGCGAGAAGCTAAAATTATGGCTAAGCTTGATCATCCAAATATTATTAAGGTGCTCGACTTCGGAACGTATAACGAGTTTTTCTATATTTCTTTTGAGTATTTCGAGAGCAATAATTTACGTTCATACATAAAAGACAAATCACTTTCGCTTGAGCAGAAAAAAAATCTCGTTATACAATTATTCCACGGTTTAGGGTATGCTCATCAAAATCAGATAATTCACCGCGATATTAAACCCGAAAATATTTTAGTAAACGAAAACTCCGAATTAAAAATCGGTGATTTCGGATTAGCGTTGGCATTGAACGATAATTTTGTAACAAGCCAATATGCAATTGTGGGAACCCCGTGTTATATGTCCCCCGAACAAGTACAAGGAGGAAGACTTACATCTCAAAGTGATTTGTTCTCTGCCGGAATAGTTGCACTTGAATTGTTCAGCGAAAAAAATCCTTTCTTAGGCGATGATGTAAATAAAACGATAAGCAATTTAATTAATTACAACGAAGACACGGTTGAAGCATATTTAATTTCACTGCCCGAAGAACTGCAAAGCATTATAAGAAAACTGCTTTCCAAAAGACCTGATAGAAGATACAAAACGGCAGAAGAAGTTTTAAGAGATTTAGATGTTCCGCTAAGTTCAATAAAAATTAATCCATTTGCCTTTTTAAAAAAACAAAAATACTGGGCGGCGGCATCAGTTGTAATCGTTTTGTTAACAGCGGCGGTAACTTTAAGTTTGTTTAATGAAAAAGAACCTTCAGAGACAAATTTGGCTTCAGACACGCCGGCTCAAATAGAAAAAAGTGACGGAGATAACTCAACACCACCCGAACAACTTTCCGACAATGTTACCGAGGAATCTCCGGTTATAAACCTCGGTGAACAAAATAAACCGGAAGATGAATTAATTTCGGCTAACGAAAAAGCAGCAAGTAATAATTTTACGGAAAATGCTGAAACGACACCTGTAGTAAGATTCGGCAGTCTTTATGTTGAGTGTGTTCCTTGGGCGCATATTTATCTTGATGATAGACGATTAGAAACAACACCCATTTCAGAACCGATTGATTTGAGAACGGGAACTTATACAATAAAACTCGTTCATCCCGATTACCCGGAGTATACAGCCGATGTAGAAATTAAGCCTGATCAGAAAACCGATTTATTTATCAATCTTGATACACTTTACGGTTTCTTTTTGTGTAATGTATTCCCGTGGGCGGATATTTATTTGAACGATGAATATTTGGGACAAACACCGTTCGGAGAACCTTTAAAACTTGTACCCGGAACTCATATTCTTTCCATTAAAAATCCGAATTACCCTGAAGTTGTTGAAAGAATTAATATTGCAAGAAAAGATACACTGGTATTGAGTTATAATTTAAACGAAGTTTCAAAAAATAAACTGGGTTCAACCAAATAAAAGGTGGTACGGATATTGCAAAGTTAAGTTGTTAATTATGTCCAATGTATTTAAAAAAATATTGCTGCTGTTTTTCATTTTTGTCAACTTAAATGTCGGTCAAGATTCAACATGGCAGGTAATTGGCGAAATGAAATACCCGGTATCCGGCGCGAGAGCCGTTGTAAAGGATTCACTTATCTATATAATCGGTGGGTACTCCGATTCACTGCAAGCAAATGTTGATTGGATACAACGCTTCGATCCTATTACCAATAAGTGGACTATTGCTGCCAAGATGATTGAAAAACGTTACGGGTTTTTTGCGGACATTAACGGAGATAAACTTTATATCTATGGCGGCATAAACGAGGTAAACGAAAACGCATTTGTTTTGGAAGAATGGGATTTTGAAAGCTCAACTACAAACGCCTTTTCTACAGATGAATTATTCGACAGGGTTTTTTCTACCGGAACAATATTCAACAACAAACTTATAATGATTGGCGGATATGCTGCATCAAGAGGCTCTTCTGCCGATCTTCCTTACATTGCAAATTATGATTTCGGTACCGATATAATTTCTACAGTTGATGATACTACCTACCTATCCAACGAATTGCCCATTCAGCAGCTTTCCGTTAGAGTTGATAATAAGCTTTATCTTTTTGGCGGAGCCTTTAACGGGGTTTTGCAAACTTTTGATGTAATCAATCTTAACAATTACTATGAAGTTAACTACGAAGGTAGAATCATATCACCTCGCGCTGCCGGTGCCGCTGTTTATTCTCGCGATTCTAAATTAATTTATTTGATAGGGGGATACAATGAAGTTTCCCCAGCAATTGCCGAAACAGAAGTTATACACGACTTTACTACAAGTCCGACAGTTACACCGGCAATGCCGCTAAATTATGCAAGAAGAAACTTGAGTGCAGTTGAATTTGATAATCGAATTTATGTTTTCGGCGGCGAGAATTCTGCGGGTGGAGTTGTTAAGTATATAGAGGAAATCTTAGTCGGACCAGTTAATGTAGTTGAAGGTGAAGGAATAATTAATGAGTTTCAACTCCATCAAAATTATCCCAACCCTTTTAATCCTGAAACTAATATATCTTTTACGTTAAAATCAGGCGGTAATATTTCTATTGAGATATATAACTTTTTGGGCGAAAAGGTAAATGAAATATTTAACGGCTATTCATATTCCGGCACACATACATTAAAGTGGAACGGAACCGATTCGGAAGGGAAAGATGTTCCTACCGGAATTTATTTTTATCGACTTAGTACAAATCAAAATTTTGTAACTAAAAAAATGTTGTTGCTCAAGTAAATGCAAGTTCTCGCCAGATTAATCTACATATTATTTATTGTCGGTGTTTTAATTGCGCAAGAAAATTCTATTGAGCAGTTAAGAGAAAAATATATATCGTTCAATTATGATGAAGTGATTAAACTTGCTGATGAAATGATTGTAACCGGTGAGTACTCATCTGAGCAGCTCGTTGAAATATATCAATTAAAAGGGATGGCGCAATACTCACTTGGACAAGAAGTTCCGGCACGTTTGTCCTTTGAAGAACTTCTCAAACTCAATTCAAACTTTTCAATGGACCCGAGTCTGGTTTCACCTAAGATTGTTAGTTTCTTTAATGAGATAAAAGTCGCGTACCAAAACGAATTGGAACAAGAGAGACCAATATTAGATTCACTTAGAATTGTTCGCCAAAGTATGATGTTGGCAAATGAAAATTATAAAAGTGCTGTTGTAAAAAATTTAGTTCTTCCGGGTTGGGGACAATTTCAAATGGGCAACACCGTAAAGGGTTTGGTTTATAGCATACTCGGAGCAGCCTCAACAGCAACCGCAATTGCATATATTGTCAAAACAAACGATAAAGAAAGCGCTTACTTAAACGAAACGGACAAATCATTAATCGGTGCAAAGTATGATGAATTTAACAGCGCATATAAAACCAGAAACTTATTAATTACAGCGGCAGCCGCCGTTTGGGTGATAAGTCAAATTGATATTTTATTTTTCACCGATATAACACCAATACAACCAAATGGTAATACCCCTCGCTTATCTCTACCCTCGTCATTACAGTTTAATTTTTCCATACCGCTCAATTAGTCCGCAAAAACTTCGTTTAACACGAAAAATATTCGCACAAAAATTTTGCTAAATACTTTAATTACAACATATGAAATCAATGGCATTGATTTTGGTCATTAATTATTTGAGTAGCGAATTAGACGCGGATTAATTTATCCTAAGCAGTAACAACCTTAGCGCCGTGTCGCTTGTTCTTAACATACTGGCTTAATCAACGAGGTTTGGTTGAATGCTGCCGGGAATAAATTTCTAAGTCGAATTCGTTCCAAATAATATTTCTGATAGTTTATTATTAATACTCGCGGTGCAGCAGGTAAAAGAATTACTGGTATACTTTTACCTGCAGGTGAGTACCGAGTTGCCCGAAGCAATAAAATGATTTACGGCAACAAAGCTGCATCCGGTATTTACTTTTACTTGCTGCGTTAAATATTTTTTGTTGAGGAAGCGGCTTTTTATAAAGCCGTTTTCTTAACTCCGGTTTAGGGAGGACTTATTCCGGTTAAGTTCTCCCTTTTTTTATAAGTATTTTTTCTTATATTGAAAATAACTCTCCCAACGATGGGGAAGCGTAGGGTTCTATACGGGGGTATGGGCTTTACGCTTCCTTTTTTTATGTCCTGTTTTCTCTGTGCATAGCTCTGATCATAAACATATTGGCCTGTTTAAAGATTCGTTGATTTATTTCTCTAATTAAGATATGTTTGAGAATAATTAATTCTTATTGCAGTTTTTAACTAACCGGAAAGTTTAATGGATTTTAAAAGCAAGGATTACGGGCAAGTTACAGTTGTTACGGTTTATTTGACAAGAGCTACCCTTCAATATGCAGTGAGTTTCAAAGAATTTATTTTACGCCAGCTTAATGAAGACAATAAGTTTATTGTAGTTGATTTAAGTATGTGTGAATATCTTGATTCTACTTTTCTCGGTTCATTGGTAAGCAGTCTTAAAAAAACCGTTGCATCCGGGGGAGATTTGAAACTTGTTTACAGCAATGAACTTTCTTCGCTTATTTTTGAAATGACAAGCATGAACAAGGTTTTTGAAGTACACAAAGATTTAGATGAAGCGATTTCGAGTTTTAACTTTAAAGATGACGAAAGTGAAACAAACGGGCTAAGTTGGCAGTAAAATTTTTTTACGATTCAACAATTTTATAAACTTTATCTCGCGGTCTTACAGCCTCAATACATTTAAAAGTAATTTCCTCTCCTTTTTTCCCAACGCTTGCTTGAATATCATTTTTCATCATAGAATTAAGTTGTAATTCTACTACGCCTGTGCTGTTTCCTATTATATAAATTGAATCGTTGACGGATAAATCTCCGGCTTCTAACTTAACGTGGGCTACGGAAGGTTCTTTAAAATAATTTAATACCTTCCCAACATATATTTTTTTCGTAACGGCGGCGCTGCCGTACTGTTCTGCATAATCTTCAGCGCCCGGTCTTCCAAAATAAAAACCGTTTGAAAATCCCCGGTTATAGACTTTTGATAATTCTTTCTTTAATTCGGCTTTTATTTCACCGGTTAAATTGTCTTCAAAATAAAGGTCTATTGCTTTTCTATATGCTGAAACAACTTTTGAAATGTATTCCGGACTTCTCTTTCTTCCCTCAATTTTGAATGAATCGATTTCCAACTCTATAAGTCTATCAATAAAATCAATTGTGCAAAGATCTTTTGGTGAAAGTATATAATCTTCACCGACTACAAATTCAGTTTCACCGTCTTTATCTTTAATTTCATATTCTCGTCTGCATGGTTGTATACATTCTCCTCTATTAGCACTTGCACCGAAACTGTAATGGCTAAGAAGACACCTGCCGCTTACAGCAAGACACATTGCACCGTGCACAAACACTTCGATTTCAATATTGCTGTTCTTCTTTATTTCCTCGATCATTTCAATAGTGCATTCACGCGCTAATACAATTCTTTTGGCGCCAACATTTTTATAGAAATTTGCCGCAGCCGAATTTGATATTGAAGCTTGAGTTGAGATACAGAAAGGCAAATTCTTTTCATTACATTTTTGAATGACTGCCATATCCCAGCAAATTATTAAATCTACTTCAGCTTCTTTTGCTTTATCTAAAATGTGATTCAAAAGTTCGAGCTCGTTTTCATAAACAATGCTGTTTACGGTTAAGTGAACGTCAACGTTTTTGGAATGGCAGTAATTGACAATTTCACTCAATTCATCTATTTCAAAATTTTTTGCTTTTGCCCGCATATTAAGCGAATCGGTTCCCAAGTAAACAGCGTTGCAGCCTGCATTTATTGCGGCATTAAGCATTGCCCGGTTAGATGCCGGGGCTAATAATTCAGGCTTCTTTGTTATCTTTTTTGTTTGCATATGCAAAGATACTAAAAGTTTAGAATCCCTTGATATTTATTAACTTTAGAGCAATTGTGTGTAAAGAATTTCTTATCTTTATTGCATATTTTCGAACGGACATTCAGCCAATCGGTGGAAGAAATTTTACTAAATAATCTCAAAGAAATTGATATCCCTTTGTTGATAACAGATTCAAAAGGGAGTCTGTTATTTGCAAACAATCTTGCTCTTTCCCTATTTAATATTGATAATGAAAAAAAGCAAAATACATTTCATAAAAATATTTCGTTTTATAACGAGAACGATGAAAAAATAAAATTCGAAAGACTTCCATTTATTCGGGCAGCAAAAGAAAAACACGCAATTTCGGATAATAAACTAAAATATATCACAAAGGATAATTCAACTCTTTGGTTTAATGCAAATTCTATTTATATAAATGGTGAAATTGAACAGGTAGTAACAACATTTTGGGATATTACCGAGACAAAGCAGTTAGAGAGTTGGTTTACCGAAACAGCTCAAAATATAGGCTCCGTTTTATACTCTTCCGATGTAGAAGGTATAAAATATAATTACGTTTCGGATGCAGCATATAGAATTTTTGGTTACAGCAGCGAAGATATTCTTTCAAGCAGGGTTAAATTATTTAGAAAAATATTTCCGGAATATATTCCCGCCTTCAGAAACTTCATTACGAAGCTCAAAAACGGCAATAATGCAATTGTTGAATATAAAATCAGAGATAAAAACGATAACGAATTGTTTGTTCGCCATACCGGGTTCCCAATAAAAAAAGACGGGAAAATTGTGCGGGTTGTTGGCTCTATTACTAATGTAACGGACGAAATTGAATACAGAAACAAACTTGAAAAATCCGAGGAGCGATTTAGACTATTGATCGAAACCGCAGAAGATTTAATTTTTACGCTTAACAGTTACGGATATTTTGTTACTGTAAATACAAGGGGAGCAAGAACATTAGGCTATTCGCCGGATGAATTAATAGGCAAGCATTTTTTGGAATTTGTAAACGAAGACAATAAAGATGATATAGCGGTTGTGTTCCAAGAAATATTAGCACAAACAGAATTGACTTCCTTTGAGGTTCAATTTATCGACAAGTTTGAGAAAGTGTTGACCTTCGAAATAAATGCACGCAATATTAAATCAGGTGATGAAATAACCGGGTTAATCGGTATTGGTCGTGATATAACAGATAGAATTAACAACGAAAAGAAACTGAAAGACCTGAATGCAAAGTTAATAGAAGCGAACAGGATGATTTCGATTGAGCAAGACAGGGCTAAACAACAAATTACTGTACTCGAAGAGTTAAATAGACTAAAAAATGAATTCATATCAAACGTATCGCACGAGTTAAGAACGCCTCTTGCATCTATTGTTGGCTTTGCAGAAACAATAGTTTCCGATGAAGACCTGCCGCGGGAAATGATTGAAGAGTTCAGCAATATTATTCTTAGCGAAGGGAAAAGATTGGCAAAATTGATCAACGATATACTCGATTTCTCTAACTTGGAAACAGAGAAAGATACTCTTGAAAAAACAGAATTCGATATTATATTAGTCCTTAAAAATCTGGCAAAGAAATGGAGTAAGTCTGCCGAAGAGGAAGGACTTACATTTTCAACCGAGATACCGGAAGCGGAAATTAAAATTAGAGCTGATAAAGAACGAATCTCAAACGCAATTTCGAACTTACTATCAAACGCCGTAAAGTTTACAAATAAAGGCGGTAGAGTAACATTATTGGCAAGAGATTTTCTCAAAGAAGTTGAAATTATTGTCAGCGATACAGGCATTGGAATCCCGAAAGAAGATATTCCGAAACTGTTTCAAAAATTCAGCAAGGTGGGCAGAACCGGCACCCAAATTCCCGGTGCTGGTTTCGGATTGGCTATGGTTAAACAAATTGTCGATTTACACGACGGACTTGTTAAGGTATCAAGCGAGTTAAATAAAGGCTCAACTTTTATTGTTAAACTACCTAAAAGCAGCAGGAGGTAATTTTTGAATAAGCTTGTTTTCATTGTAGATGACGAGGAATCCATACTTAAGCTTCTTACGCATTGGGTGAAAAGTAAATGGGGGTATACAGTAAAAACATTTACAAACGGAACAGATGCGTTAAATTCACTTTCCGAAGAACCGAGCTTAATTTTACTCGACATAATGCTTCCCGATATCAACGGTAATGAAGTTTTAAGAAAAATAAAATCATTTAATGAACATCTCCCGGTTATAATGTTGTCGGCTCAGGGAAGTGTTGAAGTTGCGCTTGAATCAATTAGGTTAGGTGCATTTGATTATTTTCCTAAACCAATTGACCAAAATAGATTAGAACCGGCGATTAAAAATGCTATTCAAAATTATGAATTAATTAAACGAATCAATGAACTTGAAGAAAATTTAAAAAAAGAATACAGCTTCGACAATATAATTTCTTCCGATGAGTCGATGCAGAAAGTATTCCGGCTTATTACAAAAGTACTTGATAACGATATTACCGTACTTATCGAGGGTGAATCAGGTACCGGAAAAGAATTAGTTGCACGTGCAATTCATTACAACGGTTCACGAAAGGATAAGCCGTTCATTGTTGTTAACTGCGCATCAATACCGAGAGAACTTTTGGAAAGCGAATTGTTTGGTCATGAAAAAGGTTCTTTTACCGGGGCACATCAACGTAAAATCGGGAAGTTTGAATTAGGTAACGGCGGTACTATATTTCTCGATGAAATCGGTGAAATGGAAATGTCTCTTCAGGCAAAAATACTTCGCGTAATTCAACAGAAAGAATTTGAACGAGTTGGAGGAACGGAAATTATTAAAACCGATGTAAGAATTCTTTCGGCAACCAATAGAGATCTAAAAGAAGCAGTAGATAATAAAGAGTTTAGAGAGGATCTTTTTTATAGATTAAGCTCATTCCCAATACATATTCCGCCGCTTAGAGAACGCCGGGGCGACATTGTTATTTTAATTGAACACTTCATTAAAAAGTTCAATGAAAAGTTGAACAAAAACGTGAAAGGATTTAACAAAGACAGTTTGAAAGCTCTTTATGATTACGATTGGCCAGGCAACATCAGAGAGCTTGAAAACCTAATTGAAAGGTGTATCATATTGGCTGATCAAGAGTATATGGACACAAGCCTGCTGCCGCCCCATATTTTATCGCATAATTCTTCGGCATCTTTAGATTTAAGCAGTGGACAACTATTCGGCGAAAATTCTCCAATTATACCTTTTGAAAAATTAAAAGAAGAAGCAATTAAACACGCCTTAAAAGTAACAAGCGGCAATATTGTTGAAGCAGCGAAAAAACTTAATATCGGAAGAGCTACGCTTTACAGACTTATGGATAAGTATGGCATCGAAACAAACAGGGAAAATTAATAAGAGAGAACAACAATATGATAGTAGAAGAAAGAATGGGGGATGTAATTGTTGAAATAATAAACGTCGAACGTGCATCTGTAAGCGAAGCAAACGAGTTAAAGGAAAAATTAAAAGATGCGATGGACGACGGTTATAAAAAAATAATTGTTGATTTAAGCGAATGTGATTTTGTTGATTCTTCATTCTTGGGAGTACTTGTTAACTCACTAAAAAAATTAGTTAAGTTAGACGGAGATTTGAAACTTGTCGGGTTTCGCCCCGCAGTAAGATCTATGTTCGAATTAACGAGACTATTCAGAGTTTTTGAATCGTTTGGAAATTTACAAGAAGCTGTTAAAAGTTATACTTAATAGGTAAAAATATGTCGGAAGAATACTCAATATTACTTGTTGAAGATGAAGCTAATGTGGCAAAGTTGTTTTCCTATAATTTTCAAAAAGCCGGGTTGAAATGCGAGGTTGCAGTAAACGGGGAAGAAGGTTTGGAAAAAGCCAATGAAATTAACCCGGATTTGATAATAAGCGATATTATGATGCCGAAGATGAACGGACTTGAATTCCGTAAAAGATTGTTGGATAATCCGGAGCTGAGAAAAATTCCTTTCGTGTTTTTAACTGCAAAAGGTGAGGACGATGATATTCTTGAAGGATACGAATTAGAAATAGAAGACTATATTATAAAAACATCCACACCGAAAGTTGTAATTGCAAAAGTAAGAGCAATACTTCAAAGTAAGAAGAAAGAACGCGCAAAAACAGTTGAGGAAGTTCAGAAAGCAGCCGGATCGTTAGGGGCGAAAGTCGTACCGTCAGAGTTCCCCAAATTTGAAGGTTACGAAATCAAACACTGGCACGTTCCCTTTGAAGGCACACCCGGCGGAGATTTTATCGATTATGTTAATGTTAATGATGACTACTTGGTTGTTGTCCTCGGTGATGTGATGGGTAAAAAATGGGGTGCTTGGTATTTTGCAGTTGCTTACGCCGGTTATGTAAGAAGTGCAATTCGTTTTGCCATAGAATCCACCAGGGAGTTGAAAGCCGGGGAGATAGTTCAAAGCGTGAACAAGTCTATCTTTAAAGATGAACGGATTTCTGATGTTTTTATTACGCTTTCAGTTGTCCTGTTAAATAAAAAGGAAAGAACCGCTAATTACAGCGGTGCAGGAGACCTTCCGATTTTTGTGAGAAAAGGAGATGATGTTTCCGTTGTTAAATCGGATGGATTGCTGCTTGGTTTTAATGAAGAAGGTGATTATAAAGATATCATTATTGATTTAAAAAAGGGCGAATCAATTTACTTAATATCGGACGGTATAATCGAATCGAGAAACCCCGGAACCGGTGAACAGTTCGGCAAAGATAGATTAATCGATGTTATAAAAAAGATTCAACCTGAGAACGACGCACTCGATAAAATTAAGCAAGAATTTTCTGATTATACTGCGGGTAAGTATGAAGATGATGTGAGCTTGATAAGTATTAGGGGGCTGTAATTAGGTATAAAATGCTTTTAATTTTGTAATCAAATACTCGTTTAATTCCTTTGTTATACTTACTTCCCGGTACATCTGCAAAATATTTTCTTCCTTTAGTTTGACCACATCTTCCTCGCGAGGCAGAATAATTAATCCCGCCATATCAATTGCAGCGGGGCTTACAAGCATCTGTCGTTCACCAGTCATATAATAAAAATCCGGACGGTGTTTCCTTCTCATAAATAAAACCAAAGACCATTTCTTGTTTTCATAAAAAGAAAGAAGATTCAACATTGGTTCCTCGTCAACTCTATGAATTACTTTCAGAAATTCAATTACTATCGAAATGCAATTCATAATTTCAATTGCATCGTTAGATTCTAAGTGAAGAAAAATTCTGTTGTCTAAACTAAAATTTCGGACTGTGATCTTTTTGTTTTCAAGCGCAAAGTTTGATTTAAATGCCGAGGGCGAGTTGACTAAATTATAAATAGGCAGCGGCTCTTTATTTACAATTTGAAAATGATGGTGCGAGGGGATTGAAGCACCGCATTTGGGTCCGTTATAAAAAACCACATAGCGCTCACCAACATCCCGGCTTAAGAGAAGCATATCATTTAAATACGGGGATAAAGCTTGCGGAGCGTGCTTTGTTTTAGCTACCGTAAAATGCTCGGGAAAAATCGGAAACGGATTGACGAGAAAATTATATTCTTTGTAATACTTTAGAAGGCGCTGATTTTGAGGAAGATTTTCTTGACATAAAAAGCAGTCATTTGCATTTGCGTTGTGATTTACTTCGGCGGCTGTTGAGCGGATTCTTTCCGGGTTGACTTGTAATTTTATAACAGAATTATCCGTTTTTATCTCTTCTATTTGTACAGAGTTTAGAAGATCATAGTTTTTTCTAACTGTTTCCCAATTTTCTTTCTGATGATCAAGCAAACCACGCAAACGATCAATCAATGTTTCACCTTTTGCGTATTGAGCAAGCTCGCTTTCGGATAATAATTTACCGTTCATCTTGAGTTCATCTTTTGTCGTGCAATAATTTCAAAAGTTCTCAACTTATCCTTATAAAAATTATTTTGATTTATCTTTTCTATTGATAAATCCGAATCAGTATTTCCCTCCCATCTTCTGCAATTATAAATAGAGTTATAAATCCTACCGATTTTATAATCTCTTGAAATTGCTAACGCGGCGGCATAATCTTCGCCGTAACTTGTATTTGGAAATCCTATATCTCGAACAATTGGAGTGTAAAAAGCACGAGGGGCACCGAGACCGTTAATACGCAGCGCATTATTCATCCCGTTTTCATCCGTCCATTCACTATGATCAATTAATCCCGGGGGTATTGGCTCGAGAGAAAAATCCGTCATTGTATAACTCCCAATTACCATTGCACATTTTTCTTCATAAAATTTATCAACAATCTGTTGTAGTGTGTTTTCACCGGAATAAAGATCATCACTGTCTAACTGTACGGCAAACATTCCGCACATTTCGTGTTTAACAGCATAATTCCAGCAGCCGCCTATGTTGAGATTTCGGCTTTCCGGAATTAGATGAATAATTTTTGAGTTTTTAGAAGCATATTTTTGAAGCAGTTCCGTGGTTCCATCGGCTGAGTAGTTGTCAACAACAATTATATTAAAATCAAAATCTGTTTTTTGAATTAATGCAGAATCAATCGCATCGCCAATTGTTTTTACTCGATTCTTAACCGGAATTATTACCGATGCTTTCAACGGGAAAATTTTCTCATCAAACGAATTTAATTTTTTACCGGGTGCTATCTGAGCATCGATTCGTTTTAAATGATTTGTTGCTGCCGCTTCCATTTCAATTTGTACGGCACGGTTTTTCGGATCTACATAATCAAATTGTTTTTCACCTGATTTTCGTTTATCAAGTTCTTCGGTACTATAAAGGTATTCGGGAATGTGAATTATGTTATTATTATCGGCGATCCGTAATCTTAAATCATAAAAACCGGCAAACTTATAGTTTTCTTCAGGTAAATTCTTCAATAGTATTTTTCTCTTAACTAAAATCAATTTACCAAAATCGAAATCGTCTCTAATACTTCCTTGTTGGTAATCTAAGACGGGATGTTTTATGTATTCACCATTTCTAATTTCTATATAATCGGAATAGATAAAAGGAGAACTTGTTTGGTTTGCAACGTATAAAAATCTTTCCAAAGCGCCTTCAAACAAGTCAATCTTAGTATCGGTCAAAACAAACAAAATGTATTCAGCCGAAGAAGTGTTCGATATTTCTTGCAAGTCTTTTGTTGTATGAAACGAGTTAATGTTTATGAATTTAATTTTTTCGGTAGAGATTTGATTGTTCCCGGGCGGATAATAAAATATAGTTCCAATATTATTACGTCCGGCAGCAGGTTCGGTTAAACAAGTTGATTGAAGTAAAGAATCGCTTGATATAATAATATCGATTTTAGGCATTAGTAGAAATGTTTTTATACCTCAATCTAAAAATTAAAATTAAATCAACCAAGAAGAGAAGTCTAAGCCTTTGTTGAGAAATTTTTCGAAAGGGGTTCTTGTTAGGATAGAAAATTATTGTTGATTTGACATAAACAACTAATTTAATTAGAAAAAAAATGATGTAAAAACAGCTGTTAAAATAATATTATTAACAGGCTGTGATATATATCACAAAAACAAGAAAAAAATGAAACCATCTTGGTAATTATGTTTTACAAGACCTTTGCAAAAATTACATAAAAGACTGAAATATTTTTATATACTTTTCAGTCTAAAAGGCAAATGAAAAAAAGATTTCTTAAATATAGTTTTGTGGCACTGTCGTTATTTTTCGTGATAGGTGTAGTTTCCGGTAATAATTTAATTGAGAAAGTAAGCAGTAGTTTATCAATTAAATCCGTTGAAGTAGCGGTTACGGTAATGCAAATAGACACCGATCAATCCTGGAGAACAGACAGAACAACATATCAATCTACATTTCCTTACAACCAATTCTTTAAATATGCATGTTACACTTGTAACTGCACAATCTCAAATCCCGGGACAGAATTAACTAAATACCGGGTAACAGAGAAACTACAAGTATAGTTTCTTACAAATCTTAGGACTTATCTAAATTATTTTACGAACAAATTGAGGTAATATTTGAGTACAACAAAAAAAATAGGAATAATGATAACAATAATACTGTCGGCAATAATTTTAGGTGTACAAGTTTCACCGGCGGTAGAGAATAATGATACTAACTTTGAATATATTGAAAAGAGTAATGAAATTAACACATACGTTGGAATTGACTTTGTAAAAAGCGGGACAATGATCGCTTCTTGGTACGGACCAAAATTTCACGGGAAGCAAACCGCAAATACGGAAAAATATAATCAAATGGCATTAACCGCCGCACACAAAACATTACCTTTTGGAACGATGCTGCGGGTAACGAATCCACAAAACGGAAAACAAGTTGTAGTTCGAATAAATGACCGCGGGCCATATATTAAGGGAAGAGATCTGGATCTATCAAAAGGCGCTGCGTTACAACTCGGTATGATTGAAAAAGGTGTAATTAAAGTAGAAATAGAAAAATTGGTTCCGAAGTATTCTTCAATTTGATTTAGATCAAATTTATTAAGAATAACCCGGTTATTACCGGGTTTTTTATTGCGTTTAATTGCTAATATGGCACTTTCTTACTATGTTTACTTAATCATTCGGAGGGCGTACCGAATATAACTTTTCAAAAACTCATAAACCAATCCATAATAAGGAGGATTTCATGAAGAAAGTATGGTTTACTATACTCGTATTATTTTTAGTAGCAGGTTTAACCCAAGCGCAAAATAAAGGCAGCATGGGTGTTTCAGTTCAAGCTGGTATTGCTTTACCGACCGGTGATTTTGGCGACGCTTATGATATGGGCTTCGGCGGTAGAGGTCTTTTTATGTATTACCTAAATAAGAATATGGCCGTTACCGGTACCGCAGGATATTTTACTTGGAGCGGTAAAGATGAGTGGGATGCTACTTTTTCAACAATTCCTGTTTTAGCCGGTATTAAATATTTCATGGGAAAAGGAGATCTTAAACCTTACGTATCGGGACAACTTGGTATGTATTTTTCATCATTTGAAGTTGAAGTCGATCTCGGACCATTTGGAGGAACCCAAACCGTTGATGATAGCGGCTCCGATTTCGGTATTGCTTTAGGCGGTGGTTTCTTATTACCTGTTGGTAAAACCATGAACCTTGATGTTAGCGCCGAATATGATATTATTTTCACCGAAGGCAGCTCGACCTCTAATTTAGTGTTCTTAGCCGGCCTAGCATTTGCGCTTTAATTGATGTGTGATTTTAAGAAAAAAAGCGGCTGAATAAGCCGCTTTTTTGTTTTAAACAAGAAGTCTTAATCTTCGGCGAGTTTCTTCAATTCTTCTATCGTAAAAAGGGGTTTTAATTTTAATCCTTCTTCAGCAAGTTTATCAAATGCTCTTGGATCGCGGACAATTACACACAAAACAGTATCAATCTTAGCTCCTAATTCTCTCAGTTCTTTTACGCTTAATATTATTTGTCCGCCGGTAGTTACAACATCTTCAATTACGCACATCTGTTTGTTACTAAAATCAATTCCTTCGGCTAATTTCTGTGTGCCGTATTCTTTTGCTTTTTTTCTCACAAACACTGAGGGAAGATTAGTTTCTAAGGATAAAGCAGTTGAAAGCGGAATGCCGCCCATTTCAAGTCCGCCTAAAATTTCAGTTCCGGGTGGAATTAAATTTTTCATTTCTCGTGCAATTGGTGCTAACAAGTTTGGAACAGATTCAAACTTATATTTATCAAAATACTCGTTTGAAATTTGTCCCGACCTAAGTAAAAACTCTCCCGTAATATGAGAAATATTATAAATATCTCTTCCTAATTCTTTTTTCGTCATAAACTCTCTCTAAATTTATTGTTTGTTATTTATCCAAGTAGGAATAAAATTTATTCAACTCATTTTCGAAATTTATATATGAATATTTTTCAATAATCTTTTTGATTTTCGAAATATTGTCAGCCGCAAACTCTTGATTCCTTTTTGATTTTGTATTTCTTACACGATGTTCTGAAGCAGCAACAATTTTTGAAATTTCTCCAACTAGCTGGCGGCATTTTTCACTTAAGCAAACTTCAGAGAACTTTCCCCACAAATACTCAACCGCTTCATCGCTTGGATGAAGCATATCTTTTGCATAGAACCTATAGTCTCGCAATTCATCGATCTGTATTTCATACGAGGGGAAGTAAAATACATTTTTTTCCTCTTTAATTACTTGCTCAATCCCTAAATGCAGACTCGCTTTACTGAGCTGATTGTTGTGTGCACCATCGCCCCAATGCCTAATTGGTGAAACCGTAAAAATAAATTTTGAAGCCGGGCTTTTCGTACGAATTAATTTAATAATCTCTTTTAAGTTAGCGCGGTTTTGCTCTAAGCTTAAAAACTCTTTTGTAAATTCTTTCTGCGGAATTTTGTGACAGTTTGATACTATTATGTTTTTCTCTCTGTGTCTATACACGTAAGAAGTGCCGAGAGTGACGATCACCCAATCAACTTGTGATAAAAATTCATTTGTATTTTGCGAAGCATTGTTAATGCTTTCCACAACTTGTTCGGGTTGGTGATGAGAAAAACTGCTATGATGATAGAAGCTGTGCCACTCGTCTTGATCAAATACCAAATCGTCTTTTGTGAATTTTCTGTTTGTGATTGCAAGTTGAAGTGAGTTCTTTATTGATTCCGAATTATATAACACACCGAAGGGATTGACAATCGAATTAAATTTATACATTATGAAATATGAACCGATGTTTTCGGCGAAACAAGAACCGATTGTAAAAATTGAATGATCATGTTCAATCAATTTAGGAAACTTATCAATATCTACTTTTGTCAAAAAATTCATTATGAAAATTATTAATAATTATTATTAATAACCTGTGTGAGAAGAATTTTTGATGTATTCACATTTTTTTCGTATAATCTAAAGCTTCATACAACTTAAGAAAACATGAATTTTGAAATCACGGCAATAGGCGAAATTTTATTTGATGTTTATCCCGAATATAAAAAATTAGGCGGAGCACCGTTTAATTTTATTTACCATGTACGGAAACTAACCGGCTGCGGGAAATTTATTTCGAGAATTGGCGACGATGATGAAGGAATTGAAATCTTAACATTTCTGCAAAAACAAGATTTTGATACCGCTTATGTTCAGAAAGATCTCAATCATCCAACCGGTGCGGTTAATGTTAAGCTTGATGAAAATCGAATCCCAACTTTCCAAATTATTGAAGACCGTGCGTATGATTTTATTGAATTAAATAGACAATTAGAGAAACTTGTTAAAAACTCCGATTTGTTTTATTTCGGTACTCTTGCTCAAAGAAGCGAAACCACAAAAAATACAATCCAAACTCTTGGGAAGCTTTCTGAAAAAGTTTTTTGCGATTTAAATATCAGACAAAACTTTTACTCAAAGGAGATTATTCACAACTCACTTAAATTAAGCAGCGTAGTAAAACTAAATGAAGATGAACTTGAGCTTATAAACAAATTGCTTTTAAATGAAAATGGAGATTTAAAAGAAAAAGCACAAAAATTACTGAATGTATATAAATTTGAATTACTCTGTATTACAATGGGTTCTGAAGGAGCTTATTTGTTTGATGGAAATAATATTTCCTATCACAAAACCGAAGTAGAAAATTTAGTTGATACAGTTGGGGCAGGAGATGCCTATGCGGCAATGATGAGTTTGGGTTATCTTAATAATTGGAGTCTTGATAAAACAAATAAACTTGCTTCCGAATTTGCCGCGGAAATTTGTAAAATTGAAGGTGCAATACCCGGGGATGAAAAGCTGTATGAAAATTTTACGGAGAAAATAAATTATGAATAAAAATGGATTGTACATTCAGCTTTATAATATTCACGGACTTATTCGCGGGTATAATCTTGAATTAGGACGAGATGCAGATACAGGGGGACAAACAAAGTACGTTCTTGAACTTGCAAAATCACTTTCTGAAAGAGATGATGTTAGAAAAGTAGAAATAGTTACTCGTAGGATTGAAGACAAAGAGGTATCGAAGGATTATTCAAAGCGTGAAGAAAAAGTAAACGAGAAACTTTCAATTGTTCGTATTAGGTGCGGCGGGTTGAAATATATCCGCAAAGAATTACTTTGGAATCATCTTGAAGAATTTGTCGATAAGTCGATTAAGTATATTAAAAGTAAAGAAGAACTGCCGGATATAATTCACAGTCACTATGCCGATGCCGGGTATGTCTGTACTGAGCTTACAAAGTTTTTCGGGATACCGTTGATTCACACCGGTCATTCGCTTGGCAGAGATAAACTTAATAATCTATTAAAGAACGGATTAACCGAAGAAGAAATAAACAAACGCTATAAAATTAATCAGCGTATAGCTGCCGAAGAAAGCGTAATATTTTTTGCCGACAGAATTGTAACAAGCACCAATCAAGAAATTAAAAAACAATACGGCTTATATGAAAACACAAACGAAGATAAGTTTGTTGTAATACCCCCGGGTGTTTCGCTGGAACGTTTTCATCCTTATAACGAAAAGAGAGAATGGAATGACGAAGAGCGTGAAGTAAGGGAAAACATTCGCGAAGAACTGTGGCGTTTCTTTACCAATCTTAATAAGCCGCTTATTCTCTCGTTATGCCGACCCGAAAAAAGGAAAAATATTTCCGGCTTAATTAATGCATATGGTAGAGATAAGGAATTACAAAAGAAAGCTAACCTCGCAATATTTGCCGGCATACGTAAAGACATTCAAAAAATGGCAGATATTGAACAGGAAGTATTAACAGAAATTTTATTGCTGCTTGATAAATATAATCTCTATGGTAAAATGGCAATCCCAAAAACACACGATGTTGATGAAGAAGTGCCTGAACTTTACAGAATTGCAGCAGAAACCGGGGGCGTGTTTGTAAACTCTGCATTTAACGAACCGTTTGGGTTGACGTTAATTGAAGCAGCCGCAAGCGGGCTGCCGGTAGTTGCAACTAACGACGGAGGACCGCGAGACATTCTTGCAAACCTTGATAACGGTGAACTTGTCGATGTTTCCGAACCGGATAACATTGCAAAAGGCATTCACAAAATTTTAGATGATGATGACCGATGGGAAGAGTATTCACGTAACGGAATGGAAAAAGTGAAACGGTTCTATTCGTGGGAAGCGCATACTGAAAAATATGTCCAAGTATTAAACGAAATACTCGAAGAAAATAAGGAAGAACCCAAAACCTTTATAAGCACAGGCAAAAAATTATTGAACTATGACAAGTTCATGATTTTTGATATTGACGATACCCTGCTGGGCGATTCCGAAGCAACGGAAAGATTGAAAAAAATAATTCAAGATAATGCCGAGCATATCGGCTTTGGTGTGGCAACAGGTAGAACCATTGATTCTGCTCGGAAAATATTGCAGGAAAATAATTTTATTTTACCGGATTTAATTATATCCTCCGTGGGCTCCGAAATTTATTACCGTAATAAAGAGGATTATGTTTTCTCAACCGGTTGGGAAGCTCACATCTCACAAGGTTGGAAAAGAGAGCTAATTGTAGAATCATTATCACACTTTGGTTTTCTCGAGTACCAAGAAGAAGAAACGCAAAGGAAGTTCAAAGTAAGCTATTACATTGATGATGCTCAAAATAATTACCGGAAAGTAGTCGATACTCTTGTTCAGAATAAAGTTAAAGCCAATTGTATAATAAGTCACCGCAACTATCTTGATATCTTACCGGCACGGGCAAGTAAGGGCAGAGCTGTCCGGTACATTGCATACAGGTGGAACCTATTACATAATAACTTACTCGTCGCCGGTGATTCGGGTAATGATGAAGATATGTTAACCGGTGAATTACTCGGTGTGATAGTTGGAAATAGAGGTGAAGAACTTAATAAATTAAAAGGAAGAAGAAGAGTTTATTTTGCAAAAGCAAAACATGCAGATGGAATTATTGAGGGCATAAAGTATTATAATTTTCTTGAGAGGATTTAATTAATGAAGAACAATTTCTTAAAGTCGATTAACGAAAATGCAACTACGTTTTATAGTTTTATGAATTTTTTATCTCAGCGAGATAAAAAGTTGTGTGTTACCGGAAATCTTTTGGAATACCTTAATGAATTTGCAGAAAAACATGGAGATTCTTCCGAAAAGATTCGGGATTTAATTAATTGCTGTCAAGAATCCGTTGTAGTGTCTGATTCGGTTTATCTTGACGTACGAGAGAAAATTAGCGAAACAAGATTTTATTACGTCAACACTGCCGAAACTTTTACCGAAGAAATTTCTACAAAAGATTATTTGATGGTGAAGGAAAGTTTTGTTGATCCCAACAATAACAACAACATGCTCAACCTAGATTTTTCTCCATTTTATGATAACAGCCCTTTTGTAAGAGATTCGAAAAATATTGGCGCTGGTGTAGAATACCTTAACCGGTATCTTTCAAGTCAAATGTTTAACGATACCGCTAAATGGAAAACTCTACTGTTCAACTTTCTTCACCTTCACAAATATGACGGGCAGCAGTTAATTTTGAACGATAGAATAAACGATGCCGATGAACTTAACGAACAGCTCGATAAAGCAATTAATTTCATTAAACAATATGAAGAAGAAATAAAGTATGAAGAAATAAAACACAAACTTCAGGAGCTTGGCTTTGAACCGGGGCTTGGCAAAAACGTGAAAGAATTGCGGAAGAGTTTTAATTTACTTGATAATGTTTTAAACTCACCTGATCATCAATCACTCGCAGAATTTATTTCACGCATACCAATGCTATTTAAGATTGCAATAATTTCTCCGCATGGTTTTTTTTCACAGACAAGCGCAATGGGTTTGCCGGATACCGGCGGGCAGGTTGTCTATATTCTCGACCAAGTTAAAGCACTTGAAAAAGCTTTGATTGAATCATTAGAAAGTTCCGGTATTAATGTTCTTCCAAAGGTTATTGTACTTACCCGGTTAATACCAAATCCGATGGGAACAGACTGCAACAAGCGCCTTGAAAAAATTCACAACACTAAAAATTCTTGGATTCTTCGCGTTCCTTTTAGAGAGCATAATAAAAAAGTTACTGACAATTGGATTTCCCGTTTTGAAATTTGGCCTTACTTGGAAGAGTTTACGGAAGATTCATACATTGAACTGCTCGCGGAATTCGGGTCAAGGCCCGATTTAATAATCGGTAATTACTCGGACGGCAATCTTGTTTCATATCTGCTTGCGCAGAGATTTAAAGTTACTCAATGCTGTATTGCTCACGCGCTTGAAAAAAGTAAATACCTATACAGCGCTCTTTATTGGAAAGATCTCGAGCCATTCTATCATTTTTCGCTTCAGTTTACTGCAGATTTGATTGCAATTAATTCAGCTAACTTTTTAATTGCGTCATCTTACCAGGAAATTGCCGGTACCGAAGAAGCTATGGGGCAGTATGAATCCTATAAACATTTCACAATGCCGGGGTTATATCGAGTTGAAAACGGAGTGAACCCGAAACACACAAAGTTTAATATTGTTTCACCCGGTGTTAATCAAGATGTGTTCTTTCCCCCCTCTCAAAAAGAAAAAAGAATAGAAGAAGTTACTAACAGTATAAACGAAATGTTCTTCGAGAACAAAGAAGAATCATTTCTCTGGGGTAAACTTGCCGACCCTGATAAAACACCGATATTTGCAATGTCCCGTCTCGATAAAATAAAAAATATTACCGGTTTAATACGTTGGTATGGTGAATCGGAAAAACTGCGTGAAAATGCAAACTTAATTTTAGCTGCAGGCAGAATTAATCCTGATGAGTCTTCCGATAACGAAGAAAAAGAACAAATAAATTTAACACACGAACTACTTGAGAAATATAATCTTTACGAAAAAGTAAGGTGGATTGGAAGACCACTTCGCAAAGATGAATCCGGCGAGGCATACAGACGAATTGCTGAAAAGTGCGGTGTGTTTGTACAACCTGCATTGTTTGAAGGATTCGGCTTAACCGTAATAGAAGCAATGACAACGGGTGTTCCCGTGTTCGCTACAAAGTACGGCGGTCCGCTTGAAATTATTGAACATAAAGTAAATGGCTTCCATATTAATCCGGCTAATGATGAAGAAACAATTAACGTGTTGGAAGAATATGTAATTAAAATGATCAACGACCCGGACTACTGGGAAAAAATTTCCGTCAATGCAATAAAACGAGTTGAAGAAAAATACAACTGGCCTTTATACACAAAAAAACTTTTATCGCAATCAAAAATTTACGGCTTTTGGAAATACTCAACCGATATGGAAAACAAAGGAATGGAAGCTTATCTCGATTTGTTTTATCATACTGTGTTTACACCAAGAGCAAAAGAGTTATTAAAACAACATGATGTGAGATAGCAGCGCAAAAGCCCGGGATTTTTCAATAATAAAATGATGAACAATAATTTAAGTAATCAACATTATTACTAACAAATCCCGGGGATTTCATCCTTTCATCCTTTCCTAACCATCCTCGAAAATAAAGACAACTTCGGATCAAATAACCACCTAAGCCACAGCAAAAACCACGATTTATGAAAATGAAGATTATCGTAAAACTCGGGCGCCATCTTTTTTAACTTCGGTAAATTATTCCAAGGAATAGATGGAAAATCATGGTGTTCATTATGATAACCAACGTTGAGAGCCGGTATGTTGAGTGGGCCATAATAGCTGTACGTTTCTTGGGGTGGATATGTAAGATAATGTTCTTGTATCCACCTTGCGCCAAGCGGATGAAAACCAATTGAGAAGAAGAAAGAGAAAACAAGGTATAAAAATGATATCCACCCGAAGAAATAAATCAATGCAGCATCAAAAGCAAAAACAAAAAACCAATTTATGAACGTCCAGGTATCTGCAAATTTTATTTGTAATCTTGGCGGACGCAATGCTTGAAATACAGGGAAAAATAATAACCACAAACTTTTTCCTAAAAAGCCATTTCCTATTAACTTTGCTTCCCACTTGCTTGCTAAGTCCGCATCAAGTTTATAATCACCTTGATGTGAGTGATGTTTTAAATGATAGGTGCGGAAAGAAATGCTGCTCGGTAGCACATTGGGGAAGTCTGCTATGATACCAAATATTTTATTAAGTGTTCTGCTTTTAAAAATTAAGTTGTGAGTTGCTTCGTGAATCAATACGAACAATGCATGGTTTGCAAATGCTCCAACCGCAAAGGCAATAATTAACGCAAGCCACCACGGTTGTGCGCTTAATAAAATTGCAATTGTTGTTTGTAGTAAAACAATTCCAATAAGGATTAAACCGCTTGAAGGAGTCCGCGTAATTAACTCCCTCACTTCAGGGTGGGCTTTTAATATTGCGCGAGTTCTTTCTTTGTGAGGTTCCGGGCTGTCTGAATAAGTGAAATCTTTTTGATAAGCCATCTTTCCTCCGTTTGTAATCTTGCTATTAATTTACAAAAACGAACCTCAATTATCCTCTTAAAATTAATCATCTATTTAACATCATTCTTATGACAGATAGTGATTTTCATCAAAAAAAATGAAAAAAGAATAATAAGTCAGCATAAGTTTTGATATTGTGTAGATAACTTTATAGTTTATATAAGACATCGAGTATAATTATTCTTTATCGATTTGAATACTATTATAATTTTTTGAGGTAATTTAATATGAAAAGAAAGGGTGTGATTCTCTTTGCATCATTTATTTTTGGACTGTTTTTAGCAGAAAGTTTTTTGTTTGATAGCACATCATTGGCAAAAAAAGTAAATAAAACTTCAAAAAAAGTAAAACTTGGTTTTGACAAGCCTGATGAAGCTGCAGATTTTGAAAAACTAAGAACATTAGACCCCGGCCTGGGATATGTTCCAAGAGAAAGATTGATTAAAGCGTATGAGTAAACGGAACAACTCCGCACACAGAGCGCAAAGTCAAACTCAATAATGACATCAAATTTAAGTTGGAAGGAAATCGGACCTACAGAAGTTGGGGGCAGAACAAGAGCAGTAATGTGGGACCCAAATGATCCAAATAATAACAAAATTTGGGTAGGTTCCGTAAGCGGAGGCTTATGGTATTCTGCTGACTTTACTTACCGCTCTCAACCTAATTGGTATAAAGTAAATGATTTTTGGGATAACATAGCTATAAGCAGTTTGGATTATGATCCAACTAACACGCAGATATTTTATGCCTCAACTGGTGAAGGCTGGTTTAATTTAGATGCCGTGCGAGGCGGCGGTGTTTGGAAGTCAACTAATGGAGGGCGAAGCTGGGATCATCTTTCAAGCACCGCTAATTTTGAATTCATTCAAAAACTAAAAGTACATCCCCAAAATGGGGACGTCTACATCGCAACACGCGGTGGCGGTTTAAGAAGATCAACCGATAAGGGAAGTACATGGGACATCGTTCTGAATACTGCAACATCCGGTAATTCAACGCTTTCAAATAGAGCGGCAGACATAGAGTTTGGAGCGGACAACACTATATATGTTACATTCGGTGTTTTCTCTACGGGAGAAGTATGGAAATCTTCAACCGGCGATGAAGGTGATTGGGAAAAAATTAATACCGGATCAAACGGATTTCCTAATAACAATATTCAAAGAATTGAATTGGCAACCGCCCCTTCCGATGCGGGTACTCTTTATGCAATGGTTCAGGGCGGCGGAAGAAAAGTCACCGGGCTTTACAAAACAACTAATAAAGGTAATAATTGGTCATCAATTACACTGCCTAAAAATGCTAAAGGAGATACCATCGCCGGAAAACAAGCATGGTATGACCTAATTCTTCAAGTACACCCCAACAGTACCGATACTCTTTATGCCGGGGGAGTAAACTTATATAGATCAAATGATGGGGGAAATAGTTGGAGCAGAGTCGGAAAAGGGGTGGTTCACGCTGATCAACACGCGGTTCAATGGCGGCCGAATTATCCCAATCATACTGTAATTGGAAATGACGGGGGAATATATTACACCACCGATCAGGGAAATTCTTTTCAAAACAAAAACAGTAACTATAATGTAACTCAGTTTTATACCTTGGCAATTGATCAAAATGATCCCGGTTATTTTTTGGGGGGAACTCAAGACAATGGTACAAGAAGAATTACAAATAAAAATCTGCCTCCCGTTCCATCGGGAAGACCAGTAGGCGGAGACGGCGGAGAATGTTTTATAAATCAAAGCAATAACAATATTCAAATTGCTTCTTACATAGACGTTAATCATTATGTAAGTACTAACGGGGGACAAAGTTTTAGTCGTGTAATAAGGGATACAATAGGCGGACGGTTTATCAACCCAATTGCTTATGATGAATCGACAGACAGACTTTACGTTACCAGAACCGATGATACAATGCTTAGAATGGATGATGTAAGCAAAAGCAGCAGATCTATCGATACATTAACAAACTTGGGGTTCAGCAATAAACCTTCCGTAATAAAAGTTTCACCTTACAGCTCAAATACTTTGTTTATAGGAATAGCTAACAATTCCGGTGTTGAACTATATAAAATGACAAATGCACACACCAACTCACCTAACCTGACTGAAATCTCAAACGGAGGATTGTTTAACGGCTATATAAGCGATATTGAATTAGGTGGATCGGAATCAGAAATCGCAGTAACTAAATCCAACTATGGTGTTGTTTCAATTTTTTATACATCCGACGGAGGGTCTAATTGGGAATGGAAAGAAGGAAACTTGCCGGATATTCCGGTTCGTGATTTTATGTTTCACAGAACCGATAGAACAATTGTATATATAGCTACAGAGATTGGAGTTTGGAGTACAAACAATTTTGATAAGGATGATCCGGTATGGGTGCCGTCCAACAACGGTTTGGCAAATGTAAGAACGGATGCTATTGCTTATAGAGATATCGATCAACATATTGTTGCGGCAACACACGGAAGGGGTATTTTTGAAGCTTACCTTCCAATGACCGATAAAGCTAATGTTAATTTAATATCATCCCGGTATACCCCCTCTGAAGCAATGGGGGTAGCAAAAATTGGGAGTCACATTTTCATTGCAGACAAATGGGAAGGGATTCATGTTTTTGATGTATCGGATGTCGGAAATCCCCAACAAATTGGTAGGCTGGGATTTCTTACCGACACTAAAGACATTACCTCCCAAAATAATTACTTATTTGAAATCTCGGATTCACGTCTGGCGGTTTTTGATGCTTCTGATCCTGAAAATATTGGTGTTACAGGCTTTTTGGATTTTTACTCTGGCAATTTGAAAAAAGTTACAGTGAAAGGAAACTATGCTTACCTTTCTGCGGGAAGAAGCGGAATGCATATAGTAGATATTTCCGATCCGTTTAGTCCTGCCAAAGTTACTACTATTAATACCCAAGGGAAAACAAAAGATGTTGCAGTAAAAGGAACTCGTATATTTCTTGCAGATTCACAAAATGGATTCCTTGAAGTAGATGTTAGTGACCCAAATAATCCTGTAATTTTAAAACGCTATAATACAACCGGCACGGTTGTTTCATTGGATGTTCAAGGAGAATTTCTTTATGTAAATGATTTTCTTGACGGCTTTAAAATTTTTTATATCGGAAATATTGGCCGTCCGATTAAATTATCAACTGTCAACTTCACTAATGTTGTTTATAATACTGTTAGAGTATCCGGACAATATGCATATCTAGGCGGTTATTCAACTCGAATTATTGATGTAAGCGATCCGAGAAATCCCATTGATGCTGGGCATTATGACGGACCTTATAGGGCAAACGATTTAATTACCGACGGGAAATATATTTATACTTCTCTTACCAAGGGGCTTCATATTTATCGTAATGATCTAATACCAACAGGAACAAATTGGAATACAACATTTATTGCAAATGCATCTCAGCCTTCAACAGCAAGGGATGTTGAGGTAGCTGGAAATTATGTTCTCGTTGCAGATAGAAGTCGAGGTATTTTAAGAATTTTAGATATAACCGATGAACAAAACATTACAGAGACTTCTTCATTAAACGTGGGCTATGAGCTTGTGAAAGTCAAACAACGGGATAAGTATGCTTACTGTATAGATCAAAATGAGGGATTATATATAGTTGATATTTCTGATGTAACAAATCCAACCATAACTTCTTCAAGCCAGTTGGGCAGCCGGTATGATGATAAAAGAGATATTACCTTTTACGAAAACTATGCCCTTGTTGGTGCGGAATCGGACGGGATCTATGTAATAGATATTTCCGACCCGGCCAATCCCGTTAATGCAGGCAAACTTCATCAAAATTTGGATGTGTTTTCTGTTAATGTTTATGGTAAAACCCTACACGTCGGAGGAGGTAATGACGGTTATTACATATATGACCTTCAAAATACACCCAATAGTTTTACATTGATTGGTTCTTATGAAGGCGGTGATAAATTTCAAGATATAAAAGTAATGGGTGATTATGCATATGCAGCTGCTGATCATGACTATTTTTTGATATTTGATATTTCTGACCAATCGAACCCTGTTAAAGTTGGTTATTATCAATTAAACGATGCTGCAGAAAAATTAGAAGTAGATAGTCACTTCGCTTACATAGCAAATGACGATGAGGGTTTGACAATTCTTAATATCTCGAATCCCAATAACCCTACTTTGGCAGGGTTTTATAAAACTTCGACATCTATGCTGAACCTTGATTTGACTAACAGAAAAGTGTTTGCAGCAAACGGTGAAGGAGGAGTTAATATTATAGAAAATAATCTAAATCCATACGGTGACTATAAAAAATTTACCAAAGAAATCTGCGTTGAGACCGACGGCGGTGCAATGAACGTTGATGTTTATGGAAATTACGCATACGCAGCAGATGGTTTAAGCGGAATTGCTGTTGTTGATGTATCAAACACCTCAAGCTCTCAAAAAGTAGCAAATTTACCACTGCCCGGTTTTACTAAAGACGTGGTTATTAATGGAATAGGGACTTATTTATATACCGCAAATTATCGCTCGGGAATGAGAGTTATTGATATATCTAATCGAACGTCTCCACAAGAAGTCGGTTCATATCAAAATGGCGGGTTTATAGCCGGAATTGATGAATATGATAATATAGTGGCTCTCGCGGATCAATGGAAAGGCGCAGTATTCGTTGATGTTAGCGATCCACAAAATCCGGCTTTCTTATCTGAATGGAACACGGGCAGTAAAATTATTGATGTTGAACTGTACGGTAATTATGCATTTATATCGGATGGCGACATTACAATACTCGATATTTCGAGCCAGTCAAACCCTTCCGTAGTAACTTCTATTTCTACGCCGGGTAAATCTGGTAAAATTAGTTACGCACAGGACTACCTTTATGTTGCCGATGGAATAGAGGGTGTTTCATTAATTGACTTACAAAATCCTCAAACACCAAAGCTTCTGACCACAAATAAAGTCGGTGGTTATATTACCGATATTTATTCTGCGGGTAGATTTGCATATGTGTCCAGTGATGAATTTGGATTGAAAGCCATTGATTTTATTGTAAAGAGTAAGCCGTCCGAGGTTGCCTATACTAATAGCGAAGGAACGGCAAACGGAGTTCATGTATTCGGAAGTACTGTTTATCTTGCGAACGGAAACAAAGGATTATGTCTTTTCGAAAACGAATATAGAATACCTTCAGAGTATGATATTAATCCCAATAATGTTGTTTTTGAGATTGAACCTCCGCAGATATCACTTCATAATCCTGTAAAAATTTTCAACAATACTCAAACACCGATTGAATTTAATTTTAATATATCGTTTGGTCCAACCGATCCTTCCGGAGATATTTCGGGGGAATGGCTCCTCACAACTGATTGGGGTGAATGCGATGAAATTGAAATCAACGAAACGGTTATTAACTTTTTTACCGATAACACATTTGTTACCTCATCCGGCAATACAGGTAATTGGACTCTAAACGATGACAAAATTATAATCTTCTTTGATAATGGAACTACTTATTACGGAGTAGTAGAAAATGATTATATGTACGGCGATGTCGAAAGTCCCGATGGAATTATTGTTGCATGCTGGAATGCTAATCAAATTAGCGGGTATAAGGCCAATTCAATCTCATTGAACAAAACAAATTTTGACGAAGCAAATAAAACTCAGAAAAGCGGTGTTGTGGAGTATACCTTAACTCCCGCAGATAATTGGTTAATAATTGAACCAAGCGGGGGTGTTATTGATGCCAATAGCGGAGTTGAAATTGATTTCAGCGTAGATGTTTCTGAATTAAGTTTCGGATTATATGCTGCAGAAGTAGAATTCAATAACCAGTATGAAAACTACTCAATGAAAGTTGAGCTTTATTATGATGACGAAACATCCGTAACAACATCACAAAAATTTAATCCGGGTTGGAGTTTAATTTCTTTACCTCTTGAAATAAACAACACATCTGTCGATTCACTTTTCCCAAGGTTACCTGCCGATATTTACGGATTCGATGAGCGTTATGAAAAACCGAACTCTCTTGCTTTTGGTAAAGGATATTGGATAAAACTAAATACTCCACAAACAATAACAGTTTCGGGAGATGAAATAGTAAATAATATTCCCGTTAAAGAAGGGTGGAATATTATTGGCCCTTTTAATCAAAGTGTTGATGTCTCTGAATTAAGCACAGAGCCGGAGGGAATTTTGATAAGCAACTTCTTTGGATTCGACGAAAGTTATTCAATGCCCCAAACATTAAACCCCTGGAGCGGGTACTGGATTCAAGCCTCTGAAGATGGTTCGATCATTCTACCGCGAAACAAAGCCAAACAAAAATCTAATTATCAACCGTATGTTGCTAATAATAATTGGATCGAAATAATAATAACAGATAAAAACGGGAGATCGCAATCATTGTATCTTTCAGATAAAGAAATAAACTCGAGACTTTATCAACTTCCGCCGTTTCCGCCCGGAGATGTATTTGATGTAAGATATGGTGATGGAACTTATGCCACAAATGTAACCAGCGGAGGAAAAAGAGTTGTGATAAATTCAGCAGAGTTTCCTTACACTGTTCAAGTTAACGGAGGAGATATTAGAGTTAAAGATAATATGAACGGCGATGCGTTGAATAAAATTTTACGCGACGGAGATAAAATTACTATTGATAAAGAGAATTTGATTTCTCTAAATGTAAGCGCTGTTGAAATTCCAGTTGATTTTACATTGATGCAGAATTATCCAAACCCGTTTAATCCGACTACCACGATTAAATTCGGGCTACCGGAAGAAGCTAAAGTTGATTTAGTAATCTATGACATTCTCGGTCAACGCATAGAAAATATTGTAAGCGAAAAATTTGAAGCTGGTTATCACGAAGTTGTTTTTAACGGCGGTAGATTAGCTTCGGGTGTTTACCTTTATAGAATTTCAGCGGATAATTTCAGCAAGGTAAAAAAAATGATCCTTATTAAATAATTAGTATGATATTATGTATTAAACTTTGGAGTTAGACGATGAAGCGTATTAAATATATAATCTTATTAATGATTTTTTCTTCACAGCTTTTTGCACAAGCCGAAACAGAAATAGAATTTTTTGTTAACGACGGCACATTGGGTTTTGAAACCTTAGTTGTAGGAAGAGATACTGCTGCGACCTCAGGAATTGATGTTGAATTTTCGGAAAGCGAATTACCACCTCAGCCGCCTTCGGGAATTTTTGATACGCGGCTAATTTTGCCGAATGAGTTACCTTCCCTAGTTGATATTCGTCCCGCCGAAAATAATTTTGGAAGCGGCACTGAATTTGAGATGATTTGGCAGCTCAGCCAAGGCTCAAACGAATTTAATTTGTCTTGGTTTTTGCCTGAAGGAATTGTGATGACTATTAAAGATTTTTACGGCGGGGCATATATTGAAGAAACATTTACCGCAGGTGAGTCAAGTTATACAATTACCAACGAAGAAGTAAACGGCATTAAAGTAATTTTGAAAGATGAAACAATCCTAAATGTGATTGAAAATGAAACAACAACTGAGTTTATTTTGGAACAAAATTACCCAAACCCGTTTAACCCAACAACCACTATAAAATTTACAATCCGTTCAGTAGAGACGCCCTATAGGGCGTCTTTACAGACAATGCTAATAGTTTATGACATCCTCGGCAGAGAAGTAAAAACTTTACTCAACAAACCAATGCAGCCCGGAACATACGAAGTTGAATTTAATGGAAGCAGCTTACCGAGCGGTGTGTATTTATACAGAATTAAAGCCGGCAGTTTTGTGCAAACAAAGAAAATGATTTTAGTGAATTAGCACAGATTTCAATTACATATGTGCACTATTCGATCAATCCAAACTGCGTCAAATGATGTGTAAGATGTTTTTTATGAAACTGCTCCCATTCGTCTTTATTTAACTCACCGAAAGTCGGGTTCATTAACACCGCATCGGGATTTTCATTAAAGTAGTTGTAATAATTATCTACTTCCACTGCCAACACTCTTATTGCAGTGTCAATATTTTCGAATTGATAATCTTGCGGTACTTTTTTATTAGCGGGGCTATCGAAACCTTTGGGCATTGGTCTATCGCTCATTAAAATTTTTTTAAGAACCGGCAATTTTGCTTCATCGCTGAAACACTCTGTTTTCATTTGTCCGGACGAAATTAAAAATGTATTTATAAGATGCTCAACCATTTTCTGTGCGGTCATTGTTCCCCAACGTGGTTCTGTATTTGAGTTCAATTTATCAACTTTGCTTACCAATTCTTTAACTGATAGATACATTAAATTGATCCTCTCGAATTTTATTCTAATAATGGATGTCTGTTTATCAAATAGTCCTTAAAAACTATCCTATCGCTTTTGAAAAAGCTACTTAGTTATAGTTACAATATCGCCCGCCAACGTTGCATTATATCTTGGTAATGAAGCTGCTGCCGGACCACTTACAACTCCGCCTTGTGTATTATATCTGCTTCCGTGGCAAGGGCATGTTGCAATTCCGTTTGATGCAAATGCCCCCACTTGGCAGCCTTGATGTGTACACGTTCTACTGAAAGCTAACACTGTTGATTCGCTTTGCCTGTATAGAAAAATTCCGTTCGGATCAATTGCATTTGAGCCCAACGCAAGAGTTCCCCCAACCGTTGCAAGAGACTGATTTACGGGTTGTGATATATCTACCGTTATTTCCGCCGTATTACCCCCGCCGTTACCGCCATCGCTTGGAGATGTTGGGGAAGAGTCATCGCTTGAACATGCATTCACAAAAGTAACAACAAATGATCCAACCGCAATTCCGCCGATTGTTTTGACGGATTTATTTATGAATTCTCTTCGAGAACACGAGAAATTATTTAATGTTAATTCTTGTGTTGAAGACATTTAAACCCCCGATTTGTGTTGAAATGTTTTGATGAATCTTGAATTGAACTACGATAAAGGACTTGATGTCTAATTTGAAGAAATTGAAAGTAAAGTTCAAGGGGAAAAGATATAATACAAATCCCAACCCCGATCAAATCAAGGTTGGGATTTAGGATTATATGAATTTACATACTGTCAATCTGTTTTAACAATTCATCAACAGCGCGTTTAAGCTGGGGATCTTCTCCTTTGGCTTTTGAATCGGGGGCGTTGTTAATGATAACATCGGGAACGGCAGGAACAAAATCCATGTTTTTATCATCGGCTTTCACAAACCAGCCGCGTCCGGGTAACCTTACGTAAGAACCGTCAATCAAACCTTGTCCACCGGTTGAAATAACCGCACCGAAAGTCGGTGTGCCGACCAAAGTACCTATCCCTAAATTTTTGTATGCATGCGAGAAAATTTCAGCATTAGAATAACTGTTTTGGTTGCAAAGAGCGATAGACGGCTTTGTCCATGCAGCGAAAGGAAGTCTTTCACCAAGCGGATAATATTGCCGGAATTTTGTTTTTTCTTCCTCTAAGTTTTTAGCACTTCCGCGTGGAATTGTGTATGCATGCTGTTTGTAATTTAATACAGTCATCAAATAGTCGGTTGTCCAACCACCGCCGTTAAAACGAACATCAATTACAATTCCTTCTTTACCGAGTCCGCTTGCCGTAAGTTCGCGTTCGAACTCTTCAAAACTCGGCATGTTCATTCCTCTTATATGAATATAACCTAATCTTCCGTTTGAATATTTTTCGGTTAATTGTCTTCTTTCTTCAACCCATTCTTCATAAAGAGCATCACCAATTGAGCCTGTGGGTCTAATAACAACTTCTCTTTCTTTACCGTCAGTACCTAAAACAGAGAGTAATACTTTTTCATCCACCTTGTTGTTGAAATAACTAAAGAAGTTGTTATTTCCGGTTACTTGTTTTCCGTCAACTGCGGTTACAACATCACCAACATATAGCTTACTCATCTCTTTATCAGCCGGAGTATTTGGAACGATACGCGTGATCTTCACTCCATTTGAAACCGCTTCAACTTCAACGCCAATCAAACCGGTTTTATCTTTTTGAGTCTCTGCTCTGTCGGGCACACGGTATAGTCCCATATGACTTGCGTTAATTTGACCGAGCATTTCATTATAGACAGTTTGGAAATCCGGTTTAGTTGATGCTTTCATTGCCCAAGGTTTGTATTTATCTTTAAGAGCTTCGAAATCTCTTCCATGGAAATTTGGATCGTAGAAATTGAGATTGAGTGCACGCCAAGCTTCGTCAAAAACCTGATCTTGCTCGGCATAATAATCAATAATATAATCAGCTTTATAAGGAAGCGTTTCATCTGTTGAACCGGCAACATCATATCTACCAATTGTTCCAGTGTTTCTCATGAAATACATATACTTGCCATCAGGATCAAGATAAAATGAATACGGGCTTTTACCGCCGCCCATAACAACTTTAAGCTCTGTGCCATCCCATTTAACGCTGTAGAGGTCCGTCCCCTTATCTGTTTTGCTGTCGCCTGTAAATATGAATGTTTCACCGTCATTGGTAATTACAAAATTGCTTTCATCGCCGGTCATTGAAGTAACTTGAGTTAATCTGCGATGAATGTTTTCAAAATCAATTTCGATTGGTTCAACTTCATCTTTCTCCTCACCGTTTTCGTCATCTTTCTTTTTGTCTTTATTCTTGTCAACCTCTTCGTCTTTTTCTTTCCAATCTTCTTTTGTCTTTTCCCAATCTTCTTTCTTTAACCATGTAAACCAAACATCATAGTTGCTGTTGTTGCGCTGAGAAGTAAATCCTAATTTAGTGCCGTCTTTACTCCAAAACGGATTATAATCAGCCCGAGGATGCATACTTACATTAACCGGCTCTTTGCTCCCATCTGCTGCGTGAATATAAATTTCGGAATTGAAATAGAGATCCGATAGCTGATATGCGAGCCACTTGCTGTCCGGGCTCCAAGCAATAGCGCCGGGGAAGTCCCAGCCGTCGAGCAAAGTAGTTGAATTACTTAAATCACCTTCCGTTGAAATATCGGCAACAATTAATCTGCCTCTATCAACAACGTAAGCGATTTTCTTTAAATCGGGTGAAACAACCGGTCGCTGTTCTTCCCCTTCAGTATTTGTTATGCGTACTATTTCATGCTTAAGTGATTTGAAAAGATCGGACTGTTCGGGATCTGCAGAGCGGACTAAGAATAAATCTTTCTGCTCGTATTTGTCAGACACAAAAATTAGAGTAGAGTCATTTAAAAAAGTAACCATTTGATCGCGTGCCGCCGGATCGTTGGTTAAGTTTTTACTTCTGCTTTCTTCTTTATCGGTTTCTTTAATAAAAACATCTCCGTGCACAACAAACGCTAAAAGTTTTCCGTTTGGAGAAACAGCATACTCGGTAGCGCCTGAACTTTCAGATTTATATTCAATCGGGTCAAACCTGTAATCTGCCGAAATATTTATATCAACTTTTTTCGGCTCACCGCTGTTTGTATTCATAACATAAACATCTGTTTGACGCGAGAACGCTGCAGTTGAACCATCGCGGCTAACTGTTAAATAGCGAAGTCCGTCTTCTTTAAAGTTGGTTAACTGCTCTCTATTGCCCGATAAATTTCCGTTATCATCAATCATTAACCTGTGCACATTATAGATACCGCTTTCAGCACTGATGTAATATATAGTTCTGTTACCGCCCCATTGCGGCATCCAATCGTGACCGTTGAATTCCGTAACCTTTGCGTGTGATTTAGATTGTGTATTGTAAATCCAAATATCATAATTAGCCGAGCCGCGGTATGCTTCGCGGGTGGTTCTGTAACCTCTTACATAAGCTATAAATTTTCCATCGGGGCTCATAGTTGCCATATCGCCGACGGCATTCAAAATTCTGCTTTCTGTTCCACCGCTTGCAGGTATAGCATAAATTTCATCGTTCCATTCTACCTGTTGGAAAGCTCTATCGGTAACAAATAATAAATTATTATCGGTTGTCCAATCTGAAAGATTGTCGGCAGCCGAATGGTATGTTAATCTTTTTGAAGTTCCCCCTTTTGAAGGAATGACGAAAAGATCGTTGTTGCCGTATCTGTTGCTTGAAAAAGCTATCATTGAATTATCCGGGCTCCATCGTGGATTTCCTTCGTAAGCTTCGTGAATTGTTAATCTTTCCGAATCACCGCCGTTAGAAGAAGCAACCCAAATATCACCTTGGTAAGAAAAAGCGAGCATTGAACCGTCAGAATTTAATGAAGGGTGAAAAACGAAAGGTGAGTCTTGAGCAATTGCAAATGAAGCTAAAATTAGGAATGAAATAAGAATCTTGATTCTTTGCATGATCTCCCCATTGTTATTTTTTGTTAGTTTTTGTTGGCATAAAGATACTAAAACCTAAGAGTATTTTAGAAATAATTAGACGCAATGAATCAGGAAATGTTGGGGAGAATTAAGGTTTATATTGGTGTTATGATGAAAATTCTCTCTTATGCAAGCCTGCCTAAGAAAGCAGGCTTGGCAGATAAAGTTATATTTAACAAAATCAAAACATTTTTAATGAACGTTTTCTAACGGAGCTTAAAAAATTCTCAAGCAGATGGAAGTTTTTCAAACAAATCTTTAATGGGCGGATCAAAGTTTTCTTGGAACAATTCGAATACAACCCTGCTTTTTAAAAGATCCTTAATTTTTGTTTCTTCAATCACCGATTGATATGACTTGTAGCAATCGAGAGCGTTGTGAAGCGCCGTCATATCCTCCTCTTCCACTTCAATTACACAATCTATTTCTTCTTCTTTTGAAAAATTTAATTTGAAATGCGGGCTTTCTTTAGACGTTTGTTCATCAACAGTAACAAGTGCAAATCTTTTCGGGTAACCGTTTTCTTCTCTAAGTTTACAGAATACATTTTTAACTACTGCGTGAGAAACAAGGTGATCATGAAAACCGCTGATACCGTGAACAGCATATGTTGCAATTACATCGGGTTGAATTTTATGAATGTGTTCTTCGATGACTTTTTCAATTTCTCGCGGATCCATTTCTTTTAATCCGCTGTCGGGCAAATCTAAAACCGTCATACTTGTTAGTTTCAGTGCTCTTTCAACGCATAACATTTCTTTGTAACGGACTTCCCCCATTTCATCAATCGATAAATTAAAGTCGAAGCGTTTTTTTGTTGCACCACCCTTTGTTAAAGTAAGCAGGTGTACTTCATGTCCTTCGCGGATTTGTTTGTGCATTACATTAGCCGGACCGAATGATTCATCGTCCGGGTGCGGATATATATACAATATTTTCATCTGTCATCCCTTTTTGAATTTGGAGTGAGTTAAGATAAAAAGAAATGATGAACTTGTGAAGAGTTACATACTAAATAACAGAGTGTTAATTCAGAATTAAAACCGCACGAATTTGTGCTCAAAAACATTTAATGAAATATTGAAATATTTTTCCCCGTAGCTTATTTTAATTCATCCGAATCACAAAAACAAACTCAAGGTTAATATGAAACTAACAAGAAGAACATTTATAAAAAACACGTCAATTTTATCAGCCGGATTATTTCTCCCTTATAATAAACTTATATATGCTTTGCAAAATGAAGTCGGCAACATGGAAGTTTTAAGAAACAATGTGGGAATTTTTACAGAGAAAGGAGGCACAATCGGTTGGCTTATTTCCGACGATGCCGTTGTGGTTGTTGATACACAATTTCCCGACTCTGCCGAACATTTTGTAAATAAACTTCAGCAAAAGACAAACCGTAAAATTGATTTTGTAATTAACACTCATCACCACGGCGATCACACTTCAGGAAATCCGGTTCTTAAAAAGTTTACAGATAATATAGTTGCAAATAAAAATGCTGTTGAATTACAGAAACAGTTTTACGGCAGCGGTGACAATGCATCTTCGCAAGTTTATGCAAATATTACATTCACCGATAAGTGGACTGCCGATATCGGGAACGAAAAAGTAACTGCTAAACATTATTGGAATGCTCACACGGGTGGAGATTCCTTTATTCATTTTGAGAATTCAAATGTAGTTCATTTAGGAGATTTGGTATTTAATCATGTTTACCCTTATGTAGATAGACCCGGCGGAAGTCAGATTGAAAATTGGGCTAAGTATAATGAAGCACTAATCAAAGAATTTGACAGTGATACATTATTCATCTACGGACACGGAACATCTGTTTACGGTGGTAAAGAAATTTTAGTTCGGCAGAAAGATTATCTTTATGCCTTGCTTGAATACGTAAGCAAAAAAATAAAAGAAGGAAAAACAAAAGAGGAAATTGCAGAGCTCGGTCCAGTGCCCGGATTTGAAGACCAAGTTGAAAATTGGCAGGGTGCTTTAAAAATGAGCTTAACCGCTGCTTATGAAGAGCTGACTTCGTAGTTTATTCTTCGGGGGTTAACAATTTCTGCATCAGTTCATCATTTTGTACAACTTGCTCAAACGGACTTTCAACAAATTCAACATTTGGATGAAGCGACTGGAAACGCAGTTTCATTTTATTACCGAGACGTGAATTAACAACATAAATTTTCACGTCATCCTGAAGGTTCTTTTGAAACAGTGCTTTAATGTGCACATCGGCATCCGACAGTGAATAACCGAAGAACACGATTTTTTTTGTAGACCTTATTTCTCTTGCAGATTCGCTGAGCAGTTGCGAAATAACGGGGTGAGTTAATGATTTTATGTTTGAGGGCGGCATTATAAGCGTTTGAAAATCAGTGCCGTCAAGTGGACAATAATATTCATACTCCATTTTATCCGGGTAAGTATAACCCAAAAATTTCCCGCGCTGCAAATCAATTTTTTTATCCCACGGTGTTAACAAAATTTGATTGCAGCAGTTACAGTATTTCCAATTCAAGCTTCCGTGGATTTTTAAAATCTTAACCGGTACAGGAGAAACCCCATCCTCAACTTCAATCGGTTCACGAGGATTAATCCATTTGGTGAACTTCTTTTCATCGTGAAGTTTATCGTAGTTCATTAAGTGAATTGAGTAATCTAAATAACCAAAATCTTCAAATAAAAAACGAAAACCTTGTTCAAGTAGAGTATCATAATTGAGAGTAATGATGGAAGTGTTAGGATTGTACTTTTGGATAGCTTCCCAGAATTGATGGTAAAAAGTATTTCCTTTATTTGATTTCAAATCCACAACATAATGGATAAGTTTTATCAACGCTTCTTTTATCGAGAGCAATGTTGAATAGGGATATTCGGCACTAAGACTTTCATTATGCTGAATAAAATAATCAAGAAAGCCGAACACTGCCTCGAGTCGTGGATATTGGTCTGTTCCCTTACCGTATTTATAATTGTTGTTTATAAAATCGGCAACAAGTTTACCGAGGTAAGAATTTTTTATTTCTTCAATTTTTCCGGAGAGAATCAGCGGAAGTAAATGTCGTTGAAGAGGAACTCCATCGGGGTGAGATGCCCCTGCTCCTAAAACTAAGACCACATCACGGTAATCCGGATAACGTAGGTAAATCTCTTTTTTTGCCATAGCATTCGTAATTAATATGATGTGGATAATTTAAGATAAAAACCGAGATGTGCAAGAAAACTTTTTAGGCAGCCCTGTTTCCTTTATCTTCATAAGGTTTTAATGGCTGCAATCCGTGTGCAATTCTTGCTTGATCACAACGTTCATTATGCACACCGTCTTGATATGAAAAAGGAAATTCTCTGCACACTGTTGAACGCACATCATATATAGAACAACTTACACAGTTGCCAATCTCTCCTTCAAGCGCAATACATCTTGGAGTGCTTGAGTTTGTACCTTTCATTACACGTCTATGTGGTGTTAAATTTTCGGTTAGTTCAACAGGAACTTTTCCGTAACCGTCTGTGCATTCGCTCCAGTGGAAGGATGCTCTGTAGTATGCACAGCAAGCTCCGCAGGTAATGCAAGGATTATAATCCGCCATATATTTTTGTAAACCCTCACAATATAAAGTTACCAAGTATCTTAAAATTGAGCGCGTAATTAATAGCAAATTTTTTCGATATCTAAAAACAAAATTTTTGTGATGTTTATTACATTAAAAAATAATATTACAATAAAATTTGACATTCTGTCCTAATTCTTATAGTATGTTATGATATCAATTAAAACTATTTGAGGAGGATATTATGCGTATTAACGGTTTTTTGAAAACACTGATGTTCGTTTTAACATTATCTTTGTTTGTCGGTTGTTCATCGGACGATGAAGATTCAAACCCAACCGGTCCGGAAAACGGCGGAGATAACCCACCAACAATTAATGTTAAAACAATTACAGTTCCACAAGCGATGCAAAATGCGGCTAACAATGGTGATCCCGGGGCTGCAACAGCAATGACTTATATCAATCTTGCAAATTCACTTCCAGCATATGCTCAATTTTTTAATCCCCCGGAAGGAGCGGCTAAGTTATCATCTACTTCCGCAGTTGAGGGAGAATGGACTTGGACACAGGACGGAGCAACTTTCACTCTCACTTCAACAGAAACAACCGACAGTTATCTCTTAACTTTAACTGTAGACGGAACTTTTAACGGTACAACATACAGCGGACAAAAATTGATGGAGTCAACCGTTTCAAAAGATGGTAACACCGGGGAGTTATTTTTCTATGACCCGGATGCCGGAGTTCCTGCACTAACATTTAACTGGCAAATTGAAAGTGACGGTACTTATCATTTAGAAATGGTAGCCGGTGCAGATTATGGCGGCGCTACTGTTGAAATGACAATTAACCCGGATAATTCAGGTACTTTAAACATTGATACGGCGGACGGCGGTAGCTGGCATATTCAATGGGCAAGTGACGGCTCAGGTTCGTGGACTCAGTACGATGCGGGCGGAAATCCTATTGATTCCGGTAGTTGGAGTTAATTTTATAAAAGTAAATCAAATCTAAATATATTTATTCCGTATGTGTCTGTTGTGAGGCAGACTCATACGGATTTTTATTAATGACCTCTAAAAATTTTATTCATCTCTGTGAACTTTATCGAGAGCAAAAGCAGGAAGGCAGATTGCAATGTATTCCGTATCTTTATTCGGGGTGCTGTATTGAATCCATTCTCCTTTTTTAGTGTGAATTGCTTCCCCGGCGCTAATAATCAACACATTTCCGTTTTCGGTTTTTACATTAAGTTCACCTTTTAATACAACTGTGTATTCATCAAATTCCGGGCGCTGACCCGGTTCAATCCAGCCTGCCGGACTTTCCATCTTTGCAATACTAACTTCTTCTGTTTGAGAATTTACTCTTCCGAAAAACTCTTTTATTATTTTCGGTTTGTTTCCCGCCGCTTCAATTATGCTTGGTTTATCTATTTTTACAGGCATATCTACTTTACCTTTTCCATTACGATGTTAGAAACTTCATCCCCGCTAATTTTTGCACCAATAATTTTATTCAACACCGGATTAAAAACTAAGGATGTAATCACGCTGTCGATTTCAAATTCGATTTTCCCATCGGAAGAAATATTAACTGTTTTTTCTACGTTCCCAGCTTTAATATTTCTTTGTGGGACGGCTGCCCAAGAGTAGATAAACGTTGCCTGACTTTTTGTAACATCTGTAACAACTAATTGACTTGGGAATGCATCATTCCATTTTCCCACCCATCTGCCCGAAAATGCTTTGATGTTTTCGGGAACATCATCTTCGGGAGGATTGATGTTATAATCGATATTAATTGGTGCTGAGGCGATAATTTCATTTCTTTCTTTAGCTGCTTTTTCTTCAGGGTCTAATTTTTCCGAACAACCGGCAATCAATAAACCGAATGACAAACAATATAAACAGAGTGAATAATATCTAAACAATATTTATCTCCGCCATAGTGGTTTTACAAATTGATTATTATAAGATGCAATTTTAACAAAATATAAACTAACAGTAAAAAGAACGACGATTGAAAATGGAGAAAGCTCTGGTCCCCACTCACCGCCGGTTAACCAAACAGGTCCTTCGATTGTTGGTGTAATTAAACTTGGTTGAGTGTTGCCGGAATTGTTCATCCCGAAAATTCCTGCTTGGAAAAAATTCCAGCTCCAATGAAAGCCCATTATAAACCATATTCTTCTTGTTATCATATAACCCGCACCAAAGAAGATGCTGAACGATAAAATCAATGCAAGAGTTGAATAAACTGTAGCGTTGGGATTACCTGCATGTGCAAACCCGAACAAAATTCCTTGTAGGGCAATTGCGCTCCAACTGCCGATTAATTCTTCGGTTAATTTGAAAAGGATTACTCTAAATATTAGCTCTTCCCAAAAGCCGACCTTTAGCTGAGTAAAGATCATAAAGACAACATTGCTGAACGAATTGAACTCTTCGATTTTGTAATAACCGAGTAATGAAATTAAAGCTACAAAGAAGGTGATAATACTAAATCCCAATAAAGCTCCGCTTCCCAATTCTACTCCAAATTTGTTAAGCGAAAACTCATGAGCCTTCCGGTTTTCTACAGTGCTAGTGTAAATGTTATAAACGAGTATTAAAGAAATAATAAGTACTAAATCGAAAAAGTAACCGAGATAAAGGGCTGAAGTTTCGTCTACATAGACGGCTAAAGTTTTATGCACAACAGTGATGATTAAATAAGGCGGGGTAAGAAAAATTAAAATTATTATCAACCGGATTAAGGGAAATTGTATCACCTTCTGCAAACCGGTTTGCGGATCAACATTTGGAAAGAGGTCCGTACTTTTGTTGTGATAAAAGTTAGTTAACAAAATTTATCTCGTATCAATCATTATCCATTTGCCGTTTTCGTATTTTGCTCTTCCTGCGCGCGGAAGAAAGAGTTCGAAGATGCTGTCTTTATACTTTAACTGCTTACCCATTAAACATGCAGAAAAAGTGGCATGTGAAACAAGAAGTAAATTTTCCTTATTTATGTAGTTATTAACAACATGATCAATTCTTTCTTTCACATCAAAATAGCTTTCACCATTGGGGAATTTCATTGCTCCGTCTCCCGAAAGCCAGTTGTCTATTACCGATGTGAATAGTTTTATGTTGTTCTCTTCATCCTGCGGTTTTCCTTCAAGATCTCCCATATCAACTTCGTGCAAGGCTTTGTCTATTGTGATGGGAAGTCCCAAGTGATGAGCAATTATTTCAGCAGTTTCAATAGCTCGTTTAGATGGACTCGAAACTATATTATTAATCTGCAGTCCACTGTAATATTCAAGGTAAGATTCAATTTGTTTTTTTCCGTTTTCGGTCAAAGGCGGATCAAGTTTAACACACGAGTAAACGCGCTGTACGTTTGCTTCGCTTTCTCCGTGGCGCTGTAAATACATATTTATTCTCTAACTCCGAAAAATATTCTTCGAAAGTACGATATAAAATTTGCTTGCGCAAATTTTGACGGTTGACTTTTTTAGAAGACAATCTTTGATTGAGATTTCATCCGTAAATCGCTAATTTACTTTTTACAAGAAAGGCATTAGTACTAAAGTAGATAGATTGTTTTACTATAATAAAAATCAAAATCCTTAATTACTTAGGAGGAGGAATGCCTTTCACGGTTGAACAATTTCTCGATACTATGGAGTTGTACAACAATTCCGTTTGGCCTCTGCAAATTGTTTTTAATGCTCTCGCGCTTATATTAATTTTTTTTCTATACAAAAATTCAACAACCGGTAATAAAATTATCAACGCAGGCTTAGGGTTCTTCTGGCTTTGGATGGGAATTGCTTATCACTTAATATTTTTTACTCCAATTAATAATGCTGCATATGGTTTTGGAGTAATTTTCATTATTCAGGGTTTGCTATTCTTGTACTTTGGTGTTGTTAAAGATGAACTTCAATTTTCCGTACGAAAAGATTGGCTCGGAATACTAAGTGGAATTTTTATTTTATACGCACTTCTAATTTATCCTATTCTCGGTAATCATTTCGGGCATGCATTCCCAAGGAACCCGACATTCGGCTTGCCTTGTCCGACAACAATATTCACATTCGGAATCTTGCTGTTAGCTGTGAAAAGGGTTCGCTGGTATGTAATTATAATTCCATTCGTTTGGTCATTAATAGGAACCAATGCGGCAATTAATTTAACAATTTATGAGGATTATGGTTTGGGAATTGCAGGCATTGTTGGATTTGTTGTGTTGTTGTTAACAAATAAGATAAGGAAAGTGATAGAACCTAAATAACTCATCTCATTTTTATTCTTCCGCTTATTATTATGGGTGGAAAAAGGGGGCAAAAAAATTATTATTCCCTTTCAGGGAATTGATTGTTTTATGTTTCTCTATGCCGAGGGTGTTACCCTCGGTTAAATATAACTCTCTCCACCCGTGTTCCCTGTCAGGGAACAACATATAAACCCGAGGCAACGCCTCGGGGGAAACACAACCACGATTCCAACTCTGAAAGAGTAAGATTCTTCGTCGTCAAAAAGCGATTCCTCTGGATGACAATATGGCGTATCTACTCCCCAACGCCCTCCATTATCGTATCGGGTACTTCGAGATTTGTCATTTTATCTGTGACTTCAAAATCAAATTCGGGATATTCATAAATAGGCATACGCGGTTCGGTTTCTCCGATTGAGTAACCAAACAAACCGGAATACTCACTTATATCTTCACCTATATCTTCAAGCTGTTTGATATATTCACTAATTGACTTACACTCAATCACAACTATCTCACCCATCTTTTCTAAGATGGGACTATGATTTCTTGTTGCATCGTGTTCGAAAGAAAGTATACGCCTGCCGTATCGTGTTATACCGATTGTTCGGAAAGTTAAACTTTTACCTACACCCGGTAAATTAAGCACGTTTCTATCAGTAGCGAGAAAAGGAATGTTGGCTTCGCGTTTTATTGCTTTGATGTTTTCAACCATACTTTCCGCTTCTTCCGGGAAGGTTTTTATCTCTTCAATTTTTTCATCAGGAACAGTGCCTATTACTTTTTCTTCGCAGCTTTCCTGAACGGCGCGAGAGTTAGGCGCAAAGTTGTAATAATTTTCCATATATCCTTTTACGGTAAAGGTATAATAAGGCAGTACTCCTACTTCGTTAAGCACTTGACGAAGTTTCAAATTATGTCCCCGCCTTGATGCCGCAGCAGTAAATACATGCTGGTTTGTTACAGTCCAGCCTGCATTTATTAATTTTTGAATACACTCTTTCGCTTCGGGCGTTACTTCCATCGGTGCTTCGAAGTGCGTTTGAATTACAAACTGCTTAACACCAATTTCGCTTGCTTTATCTTTAAACTCTTTTAGAATTGCCGCAAGCTCATCCGTTACTCTCATTGGTAAGTAAACAGGTAAGCGAGTTCCCAAACGGACACGAACAAGTTCGGCAAATTTTTCATTATCGGGACGAGCTTCGTTCGCTTCTTTTTTCCGTTTTGCCATTTCATAAACAGCATCAAGGACTTGCTTAAGAGATTTGTCGCCGCTCATCAAAGCATCACCGCCGGTAATTAAAATATCACGGAGCTGTGAATCTTCTTCAAAGTATTTCATTAACCGTTCTAATTTTTCAGGCCAGGTTTCCTGCGGTTTTAGTTTGTTGAGATTGAAATTGAGATACCCGTTTTGAAAATCGTACATACGCTGGCAGGAAGCACACAAACCGCCGCAAGCTCTTCCCATTGTATCGGGAATTAATATTGCAACTTCGGGATAACGGCGATGAACATTATGATGCGAAGGGAGAATCCACCCTGCAACATTCGGTTTGCCCGGTTCAACTTTGTCTTCTTTTTCCCATGCGTTGATGTAACCAAACTCATCAACAAGCTGTTTGCTGTAAACAACATAATGACGAATTGCCAAATCAGCACCGATTGCAAAATAAGGCACGCGAACGTGAAGCAGTGACAAGTAATAAGGGTTAACAAAAAACGGAATGCCCTGCTTCTCGGCATCGTATAAAATTTTCATTGTATCGGGATCGAGTGAGAAGCCGAGCATTTCGTTTAACAAGTCCGCGCTGCGTACGGCAAACCTTAAATGAAATGCGGATTCCTGCCACCACTCTAAAACCGAGTTAAATTTTTCTTCGCGCGATAGTTTGTTTTCAAATTTGTATTTCGAATCGTTTATCTCACCTTCGTCAATTTTATCTATTATAATGTTGATTATGCGGTCACGGTTTTCTTTACGGAGTTCCACAATGCGCGGATCGAGTCCCGATGGATAACGTTCCATCCATTCAAACAATTCTTCTTTGGAAATTTGTCTGCGTTCATCTACTCCGGTTAATTGACGGAAGAGATGCAGCATATCTTCGAAGAAATCCGGCTTTGCACCGCCCGTGCCTTTGTTAACGCCAAGCCAAATAAGTTTAATAGGATTACTTACCGCAAGTTGCCCGCGTAAGTTTAAGTCGATAAATTTTCTACCTGCATTGTCTATGTAATCCAATATTCTGATTGCTGCAATGCTGCTCCACTTTAAATCCTTAAACGAGTAACCGCTTGCCGGACCTTTTTCATAATATTCTAAAGCCTTCGGATGATCTTTCAAATAAGTTATAACCCATTCCTTTACTCCGATAAGAGCTTCGGTTTCATTCTTAGCAGCAAACATTATCTCTTCGAGTTTGGGATTTTCTTTTAGAAGTTTTTTTAAGAGCCGGTGTGATTTAACGGAAATAGCAATCTTATCGAGGTCTTCGTGGTAAGGCATGATTTCCTCTTTTATTTATTTTATAAATGATTGTGGGCGAGGTGCTTTTTTGAATATACGGAATTTTAAGGGGAGATGTTTTTTAGAGTTTTTAATATTTATACAAAGTTAAGTTTTATCTGATCATTCTTTTCTTTTAACTTTTCAAAACGAGCATGACATCTTGCATGCAAAAGAAAGGTGTTGTCAGTGTCGTCCGTTCTACCACCCTTAGAATGAGCAATTCCATGATGGGCAGAGCTGACTAGAAAATTTAATTCTTTGCCACAAAAAGCACATAATCCTTTTTGCCGAAAATATATCTTTCTTTTTTGTTCAATATCATGTAATCGTTTAGGATCTTTTTTTATAAATGGTTTTAGTCTTTCATATTCTTCTACAATTATCTCAAATCTTTTTTCAATAGAATCAGATTTGTTTGGAATTTTTGACTCCTGTTTATAACTCTTGTACTTTATAAATATGTCTTTACTCATTCCTTCTGGGGGTGCATCATCAAAAATTGTAAAGCTATGCAAGTTTTTTAAAAACTCTTGAGCAAATTCGGCTAATTCATTTTTAAGATTCTCATTGCCCGCTTTTTTCTGTCGTAAATAAGAAACTAATAGATAAAAAGAAATAACATCTCTGGGAGTGAATGCGGTTAATAATATATTTAGACTATCGTTTAAAAAATCAAGATTACCCTTCACAAACGTGACTTTCTTTTTGCTAATTTCGTTTTTGTATTTCTTGATATGATGAATCATGTTTTTCAAATCTAGGCCAGGAAACACTTTCTTATCTAAATCGCTCTCTAATTCAAGTAAGAGAAGTTCTGCCGCTAACTGTCTGAAACGAAACCTCTTTTCTTTCCCAAGTTTTTCAAATAATGGATGAGTTTCTCTGAGCTCACGAAAGGTTTCTTTAAATTTTCCTCTATGAGCATTTATTTTTTCCGCTTTATTTAGAGGTGTTCCCTCTTGAAGTCTAAGAAATGTTTGAACAATATCTTCCTCCTTGTTCTCGGAGTCATGGCTTTTCAGCTTAAGATAATAAACACAATATGCATTAATTAATGATTTTTCTCTCACATTTAATTCCGAATATTTTTGTAGATCCGTTTTTGTGAGATCCAATTTATCGGTTAGGTATTTCTCTATTGTTAGTAATCGTTGTTGTCCATCTAATATTTCATATTGATCTTTTTCATTCATAAAAAGTACTAATACACCAATTGAGTACCTGCTTTCAATAGATTGAATCAGTTCTATTCGTTGTCTCTCTTTCCAAATATCTCCTCTCTGATAGGTTGTATTTATATATATTCTATTTTCCTTAAATAATTGCTCTAGTTCCTGTAGTGTGAAAAATTCGAAATCAATATCTGGTACTTTTTGTCTTGGCATTTCTTATCTCATTTGTTCAAAAAAAATTAACTCGTAATAATTTTCCCTACCCCCAAAACAATCAATACAACTCCAATTACAATCCACTTAGTTGAGCCCATTGGTTTTACATTACTCAAACAACTTTCTAATCTCACCCTGCCCAACAAGACCGGGATGTAGTTTCCTATTCAATATAGCTAATATATATATCCAGTTTTCGTAATTCATTTACATCTAAAATGTTAACAACAGTATCCGGATCAGAGGTATATGCATCATCAACCACAACCTTCATATCTCTAGGATACCAAAGCACAATTACGAATGAACTGTCATTCGATGTAAAATAGTTATCGTCAGCTAAATTAATTTTATTAATAAGTCCTTCGGCAGATGGTTTGAGATTATCAGTCAGATATTTAATATACGCATCGTAATTCAGACCAGTCAAATCCATATCGTAAACATCAAGGTAAAGTTCTCCGTTAATTCTATAATTCTCCGAGCCAAGGTCATTCAAAAAATCGGCGTCAACAATCGGCTCTTTATATACAGAAGCACCACAGCCGAACAATAAAGTAATAGTGAAAACAAAAAATAATTTTTTCATTTTAGCCCCATAATGTTGGAATGAGGTTAAGATTATTTCTTTTACCAAGAGGTCTTCCTGTATCTAAGTCAATTGGAGGAATGTCGTTTTCTGTTAAATCATCACCGTCTTCGTATATACATTCATAAGCTTTTTTTGCAAGAGAACCGAAGGTGGACACAAACTTCGGCACACAGTCTTCAAAGAAAATTATTTTATCTGTATGTAAAAAGTTCTCGGGTACTCCGTCAACCGGTTTTTCAAGAACTATAAAATCATCTTTTCTTTCTTCGAGCGTATCGTAGTTTGAATATAACTGCTCTCCGATTATACCTATATTTGCATACCAAGAAGGATGATCACCCTCAGCTAAATCAAGCAGGGTATATAATCCGTCAACCCAATCAAGGATTTTCTCGCTTTCGAATTCTTTTTTATAAATACTTTTTATATGATTTCTGAATAGTTCTAAAACTATCTTCGTTTCACGATAACTTTTTAAATTTGTTAACTCCTTATGTATGTTTGAATAGTTGAATTCTTGTCCGCCCGATGACCTTGTATAAAAATTATAGAACAGCACATCGAGACGCATTTCTAATTGACGGTGTTTAAATTTGTTTTGCTCATAATTTCCAACCATATCCCTAATAAACGGGTGTATTAAACCATCTGCGACTACGTGAGAAGCATAGCCGAGGAAGAATGAAAAAATATATCGCTGTTCCTTACTAGTGTATTTATGTTTATTTGACTTTAGTTGGTTAATTGCTTGCAAAGGCAGCCGATTCGTTTTTCTATAATGAAAATCATCAGCGAGATCTGTTTCAGAATGAAGAATATCCGAGTCGGCAATACTTGAGTAAGGTAAGTCAGGGGCAATAGAGCCGACTTGAAAAAAGTCTTTTCCTGCAGCTAATAGCATGTGCAGATCTTTGTTTTTGTTTCGATCATTAAAATATCTCGTCAATAAAATATGTGTAATTCCACTTGGCATATCTTATCTCCCACATTCAAGAAACAATAAACTATTTAACATCCTCGTCAACCCGGATACAATTTAAACAATCAATTACTTAGTTGAGTCCATTAATATTAAGCAGTAGTCTTTTAGTTATATAAATTTTGTCAAGCAATATTGAAGTTGTTAGTCCAAAACCAAACACATCAATGTGCTTCGCTCCTAAACCGATAAATATTTTACCCCAGTCAATCAAGAAACATTTTCAATTATTTTTACAATGCCCATAAAAATTAAAAGCAGTCCGCCGATTAATATTCGTGTGGTAGTAATAAATCTTGGAAAAGCGGAACCGTTTCGTTGTGCAAATTTTTCGTAATTAATTGTTATTTGTTTGTTGAAAATGATGAGGGCAACACCGAGGTAAATTGGAATGTAGCTTAATAAAAGAGAAATTGTATCACTCATTCAAAAGCTCCGATAACTTATTAGCGGAACTCAAATTATCTCTTAAAAATATAAGAAGCAAGTTTAAAGAGACGAATTTTCAATTTTTTTATAATAATTAAGTGCGACTGCGAGTCGACTTAATTTATATGTGTGTGGAAATAAAATTATCTTGTAACACAGTGTAATATTTTTGCATCTTTGGAAGCAGAATTAATTAAGAGAAAACAGCATTACCGCTTACAAAATTTTTTTGTTTTTATTAATCGGTGTGATTTTGTAAAGTTTGCTTAAGGGTAAGATGAGCATAAAGCTAAAAGAAATAACTTCAAAACGAGACCTGAAAAAATTTGTCAATTTTCAATTTGAACTTTATGAAAATAACAAGTACTGGGTTCCCCCGCTAAAAAAGGAAGAACTTTTTTTGCTTAACCGGGATAAAAACCCCGCGTTTGATTTCTGTGAAACAAAATACTGGCTCGCTTACAAAGATGAAAAGATTGTAGGGAGAATTGCCGGAATTATAAATTACAATTTCAATGAAAAGTTCAACAAAAAAATTATGCGCTTCGGGTGGATTGATTTTATTAATGATGCCGAAGTATCCAGTTCTCTTTTATCTGTGGTTGAAAACTGGGCAAAGGAGAAAGGAATGAACGAAGTTCACGGTCCGCTTGGTTTTACGGATATGGACGGTGAAGGAACTTTGATTGAAGGTTTTGAAGAAATGAGTTTGCTCGGTGCTATTTACAATTATCCATACTACCCAAAATTAATTGAGCAAAACGGTTATATAAAAGATATTGATTGGGTTGAATTCCAAGTTACAATGACTTCAGACCCGGTGCCGGAAAAGATTAGCAGAATAAGTGAGATTGCTCTTAAAAGAAATAACCTTCACCTCCTGCGCGTAAAAAAATCGAAAGAGCTTCTTTCGTATGCAAGAGAGATGTTCTATTTAATCAACAATGCTTATAAAGATTTATATGGTTTTGTTGAACTATCTGATAAGCAAATTGATATGTATGTTAAGCAGTATTTCGGCTTTGTAAAACCGGAGTATCTTCCGATTGTTTTGAATGATAAAAATGAAATGGTTGCATTCGGAATTACGATGCCTTCGCTATCAAAGGCATTTAGGAAAGCTAATGGTAGTCTTTTCCCCTTTGGGTTTATTCATATTCTTAAAGCGATGAAAAATAATCCCGGCTTGGATTTATATCTGACTGCAGTACGCCCGGATATGCAGGATAAAGGCGTGAATGCTGTTTTGATGAACGAAATCAATAAACTAATTATCGACAAAAAAATTACAACGGTTGAAACCAATAGAGAGTTGGAAGACAATACAAAAGTTCAGGCACAATGGAGATTTTTTGAACACCGTCAGCATAAAAGAAGAAGATGTTATAAAAAAGAGATTTGAGAGATCAGCCCTTAAGTCACAAGGACTGATCCCCAAAATGATTTTAACGCAACTTTATTCAACCTTTTCGAAATACAAATCATTAAAATGAAAATCGGGATTCGGCAGATCGATTTTGAATCCGGTTACTTCTGCTTTTGAGTTAAAATCGAAAGTTATATATCCGTCCGGCAAGTAATCATCTAAACTAATTTTGAAAGTATCATAGTGCCAGTGTTCCATTTCGCTTACAAAAGTTTCTGTCGGAAAACTTACAACTAATTTATTATCTGTTAATTCTATTTTAGCTTCGCCGTAAGAATTGTCATTATAAATTCCGGTATAGCCTTCAAGTTCAAGCGAATGTGAAGTTCCCTCAATTCTGTTTTCGGTTTTTTCGTTTTCCTTTTCATTTTTCATTTCTTCATATCTCTTCGCCCTTTCGTTAAAATATCCCGCCCAATCGCTATCGGTTTTGCCGAGATATTCATCAACAATCTGCATACTCAAAGCTTGCGGAAGGAAATTCATACTATTGGTTAACAATACAACTCCAAGATTTTCTTCCGGCACAAGCATTACTCTTGCAATATAGCCGGGCATTCCGCCATCGTGAAAGATCACCTTTCTGCCGTTGAGGTCATACATATGCCACCCCAAACCATACGCTTGAAAATTTGCTCCAAGTTTACGCAGAGAACTTCCTACCCACATTATTGTCCTCGGTGTAAACATATCATTAATTACCTCTTCACTTAAAATTTGTTCACCGTTAAATTTCCCTCCGTTGAGCAGCATCATAACCCAGTTGCTCATTTCTTCAACATTTGAAAAAACTGATCCTGCCGCATTAGGTTTTTCAATAGCAAGCGGGTAGCGGTTACCTTCAATATGAGGGTAAGCAATATCTTGTCCATCATCAAGATACATACTGCTGATGCGTGTTTCTTTCATTTCAAGTTTATCATAGATTTCACTTTGCAGATATTTCCACCATTCGATCTCAGCCGCTTTGCTTGCAATTTCTCCGGCAACCATAAACATATTATTTTGATAACCGAATTCACTTCTGAAATCTCTCTCTATCGGAAGATATTTTAATCGCTTAATGATTTCTTCGTTTGAGTAACCGGTTTGATACCAAAGCAAATCACCCGCAAAAGTTTTTAATCCGCTTCGATGACTTAATATATCAACAAGATTAAGTTGTTTAGTAATCCACATATCACTTAATTCAAAATAAGGAATGTGATCAACCACTTTATCATCCCAACTGAGTTTCCCTTCATCAACTAATTTGGCAACAACCGCCGAGGTGAATGCTTTTGTACAAGAAGCAATATTAAAAAGACTTCCTGTGGTAAGCGGAATCTCTTTTTCAATATCAGCATAACCGTATGCTTTGGAAAATACAATTTGTGTATCTTTTACGATTGCTACGGCAAGTCCTGCCGCTTTAGAATCATTTACTGCTTTGTTTATGTAATTATCAAGTTTTTCCAAATCAACTTGAGCAAATAAACTTGAGACGATAAGAAACAGAAGTAATATTTTTTTTATAATCGGCATTTTTCCCTCAGTTAATTGAAATTGTTTCGTATTCTGACGTAATTAGAATGCAAAAAGTTACTTTGTTAACAAAATAATATTTAGAGCAAAACAAAATTCGCTGTATCAATTAAAAATTGAGTTTATATCACACATTAAAATTTTGTTAACATTGCAAAAGCACTTAAGTTTATTCCCGGATTTATGATATTTTTACAATCTTAAAAATCTCGGTGTATGGGAATAATCCTCAATACCCAAGAACTAAAATCCTCGGAGAGTAAAAATGCAATTTAAGTTAATTCAAAAATCAGAGTTTGATAAAGTTAGAATATTAGATGTTGATTGGGCAAAGAAGATGGAACTCTTTGCCAATATGACGAGATACAATACACTTGTTGCCGTTAAGAAAGCTGGCTCAGGTCACCTTGGCTCAAGCTTAAGTGTTACTGATATAGTTACATATCTTTACTTAAATGAAATGAACGTGTTTGATGTCGGATTAGATTCACCTGACCGTGATATTTATTTCTCGTCTAAAGGGCATGATGTTCCGGGACTTTATTCATTTCTTTACGCAGTCGGTATTATTCCCGAAGAAAAATTGTTAATGCTGAGGAGGCTTCACGGTTTAGACGGGCATCCGGAAGTTCGGCAACCCGGTATTGAAGCATCAACGGGTTCACTTGGGATGGGGATTTCCAAAGGTCGCGGAATGGCTTGGGCTAAAACATACAGAGGTTTTAAGGGGCACGTTTATGTTGTTACCGGCGACGGTGAATTTCAAGAGGGACAAATTTATGAATCAATGCAAGCGTGTGCTCACCAAAAAATTAATAACCTAACGGTAATCATAGATCACAACAAATACCAAACAGATATGCTTGTTGAAGATGTAAATAACATCGAAGATTTAGTATCAAAAGGGAAAGCATTTCATTGGCACGTTGAGAGAATTAATGGACACGATTACAATCTATTAAAAGAAACTTTTACAAAACTTAAAAACGTAACCGATAAACCGAAGCTTATTATTGCGGATACTATTAAAGGTAAGGGTGTTTCTTTTATGGAAAAACCGGATACCGAAACCGTAGCAGGAAAAGTTTATTATAAGTGGCATTCCGGTGCACCAAATGACGATGACTACTTAAAAGGATTAGAAGAAGTTGCAAAACTTATTAATACATTATCCGATGAATTGGGAATTGAACCTATAGCAATTCCACAAAACGAAGCGCCGAAGAAAACTTCATCTAAAGGTGAAATGGAATTTGTGAAAGAAGCATTTGGTGAAGCGCTTTATGAAATTGCGAAAACAAATGATAAAGTTGTTGTAATTGACGGTGATCTTTCGGCGGATTGCGGGCTGCGAAAATTTGAGTACGCTTATCCGGATAGGTTCATAGAAAATGGAATTGCCGAGCAGGACATGGTTTCAACTGCGGGAGGTATGGCGAGAATGGGATTGATTCCTGTTGTAAGTTCTTTCTCGAGTTTTCTTTCTGCAAGAGCAAATGAACAGATTTACAACAACGCCGGCGAGAAGACAAAAGTTATTTATGCTTGTCATTTTGCCGGAATAATTCCAGCCGGACCTGGTAAATCTCATCAAAGTGTAAGAGATATTTCCTTGTTTAGTTCACTCCCCAATATGACGATACTCCAACCATGTAATGCAGACGAAACAAAACAAGTAGTTGAATACTGTGTAAACGAAGCCGATGAAAATTGTATGATACGTTTGGTTATCGGACCCTCACCTGAGAAAATTGAATTACCGGATAATTATAAATTAAGAATTGGTGTTGGTGCCGAATTAACTGAAGGAGACGACGCAATCATTATCGGCTACGGTCCGGTTATGCTTCACGAAGCTTTACTTGCTCATAGTTATTTGAAAGATGCTGATTACGGATTGAAAGTTGTAAACATGCCGTGGCTTAATAAAGTTAATAGGGAATGGATAATTAATCTTACAAAGAACTATAAAAAGATTTTTGTTCTTGAAGATCATTCTGTTATCGGAGGTTTGGGCGACAGAATAATGGATGCACTTGTTTCGGCAAAAGCATTGGACGGAAAAGAATTTGAAAAAATTGGATTAAGTGATTATCCCGAGTGCGGTACACCTTGGGAAGTTTTAGCTTATCACGGTTTAGATGGAATGTCTCTCGCAAAAAGAATAAGCGGTAAAGAGAATCTTGAAGAAGATCTGAAGGTGAAAGAAAAATACACGGACGAAGCACCTCAGTAACTTATTAAAACACATCAAGTCGGTGTCTGTACGCAAAAAGGATTAATCTGCAATTAAGGCCCTAAGTTTTGAGCCTGCCAACTGACCGAAGAAAAATGCCGTAATCATATAGGGATAAGTACACCACTCGAAACCGACGCCGGAATAAATTCTAAGTAGGATTATAAACGGTATCGGTATATGAATTGCAAGAAACCATTTTAGAGAATACTTTTTTTGACCACCACGCCAATAACCAAAAGGTATATTTATAATTAATATCAGTATGCTAATGAGAAAAATATTCATACAAAGATTTCATAAAAGAAAAATCGAATATACTCTTTTAAAAACAAAAAGCCCGTCTATGTACGGACTTTCTGCGGTGTTGTGGTGACTTTTACCAAATCATTATCTTATCAACACCATTTTTTTGCTGTCATAAAAGTTATCGGTACTAAGTTCGTAAATATATACTCCGCTTGCAAGGTTATCGGAACGAAAAGTTATTTGATAACTGCCCGCTTTCTTAAATCCCTATGATAATGTTCTTACTAATTGTCCAAGTGAATTATACACTCTAAGCCTTGCCTGTGAGTCAGTAGGTATCTTATATTTTATTACAGTAGTCGGATTAAACGGATTGTGATAATTTTGCGAGAGAGAAAATTCTTTTATTAATGATTCATCAAACTGTTCGGAAATCGATGTACTGTACGGCTCTAAATTACTTCCCTGAACGGATTCAAAGAAAACGACAGTCTGTAACTCATCTTTAATTGTTACATCTACTGTGAATTCTTCGGCGGCAAGAACGTTTGCATTCTCGACCTCAAATTCAACTTGAAAACCCTCATCATTTTGAAACTCTATTTGGTAAGGTCTGAGTACACGATTGATCAAGAGGTCGGTTGCATTAAGAGTGAAAGTAGAAAGGAGAAAGATAAGTATAAAGGCAAATGTTTTTCTTTTTCATGCTTACTTATTTTTTATGGCGTGTAATAAGACAAGATATCCATTAATGCGGTTTGACGCAATAAAAAATTTGGAAGGTTGAGAAATATCACATCATAGGAAGATCAGTACAATTCAAACTTAGCGAGACGTCCGTCTAAGCCGCCGTTTTGAAGTGGTCTTTTCATTGAAGCGCGGAGACCAATTTTTTTGAGATATGATCTGTCGCCAAAATAAACGTAAGCAGTTGATCCTTTACACCTCTGCTTCAAAAAATCACCGAACTTTTTGTAAAACTCCGAAAGATCTTGATTTTTTTTGAGACGAATTCCGAATGGCGGATTACAAATTATTGTTTTGTTGTGAAGTTCTTTTATGTCAAAAATATTCGTTTGTTTGATTTCGATTGCTTTTTTCTTATCAATTATATTGCAATTAGCTTGCGCCGCTTTAACTGCTTCGGTTGCAACATCGCTACCGCTTATTAAACCGGGTTCAATTTCTTTGATATTAATTTGAGCTTCTTTTTTTACTTCGTTCCAAAGTTTGGAATTAAAATCTGGTAGTTTTTCAAAACCGAACTTAGTGCGCATAAAAGATGGCGGAGTGCTGGTTGCATGAAGATACGCTTCACACAGAAGTGTTCCGGAACCGCAGAACGGATCGTACAATTCCGTCTTTCCATCCCAGCCTGAAATTTTTATTATTGATGCAGCAAGAGTTTCAATCATCGGTGCTTCAACCTGCTCTTTTCTATAACCTCTACGATGAAGCGATCCTCCTGATGTATCCAAACTTATAACGGCGTGATTATTTTCAATAAATAAGTTGAGCCATATATCAGGATTGCGGGTATCAACATTAGGACGTTTCCCGGCTTTGTTTCGGAAGCGATCTACAATTGCGTCTTTTAATTTTAGTGCAGCAAACTTTGAGTGGTTAATATTGCTGTTGATGGTAGATGCAAAAACCGCGAATGTTTCATCTACCGAAAAAATTTTTTCCCACTCAATATCATATGCAGTTTTGTAGAGATAATTCTCGGAGTGACAGTCGAATGAAAACAGCGGGGCAAGAACACGGTTAATTAAACTTGATTGATAATTAACTTTGTACAAAACTTTTTGCGATGCATTAAAGTAAACGCCTTTGTAAGCTTCACTTACATCCGTTGCGCCAAGTGACTCGAGTTCATCTTTTGCTATGTCTTTAATATCATCTGCAGCTTGTGCAAAGTATCTATTAGATTTTTGATAGTTATACATACGTAAGTTTTATTAGGTATGAAAAATAAGAAAAAAGGGATTGTATTTAGGCACTCTTCGTCTCCAATGCCAAGACGAAGAGAACCTAATAAATTAGATGCTAATTTTATCGTTTGGTGATACTTTGGAATCTTCTAAAATAATTTCATACTTATAACCTGAGCCGAAATCTTTATTCAACGTTACATAGCCTTCAACAACTACGATTTGACCTACCTGCACATTATCATCCGTTGTTACAGTGAGGTCATAATTATTTTCATCACCCGTACCATCTTGAATATGAACCCAATTGCGTCCCATTATTCCGTTATTAACTTTTACAACCTTGCCTTTTATTTTTACTTGTTTCCCATCATAATCAGCGCGGTTATCAAAGAGTTGAGCAATTGTTATTCCGCCTGCAACAGGTTCTATTGAGATAGATTCATCGGCCTCGGGTTTAACATTTGAATGTGGTGACTGGCTTCCCATCATTGGGTTGGCGGTAATAGGCTGTGGGCTTACTGTTTGTACAAACCAAACCGATTCGAAATCTCTATTGAGATCTTGACTGTGAAAATTATTCATCAACATTGCATCTTTATAATAAATTGTTTGACCCACTTCAAAATCTGATCTTTTAGTAATAGCAATCCAATCCTCCTTATCGTCTTCAGTAACACGAAGGTAGGTATATGCATTTGCTTGTAGAATTTCTTCAATAGTTACTTTATGTACGTCGGAAGCCATTTGGTTTTGTGCACTTTGCCGTGTTGTTTCGTCATTGTTTTCATCCGAAGAGCAGCCTGCAAAAAACAACAAAGCCGTTAATGCCAATATTAATAGTTTGAATCTCATAACATTCCTTTCACTTATGCTTATAAATAAATTAATTAGTCGATCAAATATAATAAAAAGACGCAGAAAGGTTTTGCGGTAAGATATAAAGTAAACTGAATTAAAGTAAGTAAAATAATTCTGTTGAATTTAATAAAAAAAGCTAAGTAAAAAGCAGACTTTAAAACGGATTTTATTTATTCAATTCCAGAAAGACAAGCTTCTTCCCTTTTTTGTTTTTGATGTTTGTCGGTTTGTAAGATAACTCAAAGATAGTAGATTTTTTAATATAAGATTTATATTTCATCTCAGCAGTTTTATATTCTTCTTCAAGTTGTCCGCCTTTAATTGCAACAAGGTAAGCTTTTTCTTTTATCAAAGGAATTGCATAACGGAAAAGAATGATAAGCGGAACAGTTCCTCGGCTTACAATCAAATCAAATTTATTTGCATACTTTTCTTTGAACTCAGGAGATTCAACACGATTATTTTCTGCAACAATATTGCTGAGTTTTAACTTGTCAATGAACTCATCAACAGCTTCAATTTTTTTTGCAGTTGAATCAGCAAGAACACCGCGCAGCATAGGACGCGTAATAGCAAGCGGAACACCGGGAAATCCACCGCCGGTACCGATATCTAAAAAGTAATTAACTTTTTGCGGAATGAATTCGGACATAAAAGATGATATAAATACGTGATTTTCTATAATATTCTTTTCATCACGTCTCGAAATAAGATTAACTTTTTGATTCTTCTTTACAACTAAATCGGCAAAATTAGCCAATCTTTCTAATTGGTATTCATCGGGAGTGATTCCGTTTTCCCAAAAGAATTGTCTTAATTCTCGTAAATATTGTTCTTGTTGATCCAAATGGTTACCCTCAAAAATTAATTCTTCAAATATACTAATAAAATAGAAATATCAGAAGGCGAGACACCCGAAATTCTAGATGCCTGTCCTATTGAACGAGGTCTGATTTTGTGCAATTTTTCTTTAGATTCATTAGAAATAGTTTTTAATTTTAAAAAGTCAAAACTTTCTGGGATCTTAACTTCCTCTAATTTTTCCATCTTTTTAATCAACTCTTGCTGTCGTTGAATGTATCCCTCGTACTTCAATTCAATCTCAACTTGCTCAAGTGCTTTTTCATTTTCTAAAAGAGATTTGGCAATGGGATATTTTTTAAAATCCAGTTTGGTCAACAAATCTTTTAAATTCATCTCGGGGCGTTTAGTCAACTTGCTGATTGATTCGGCGTTATCAATTTTGTTAGTTCCTTTAGCTTCGAGCGTAGAATTAATTTCATCCGGTTTGAATTTTATTTCTTCCAAAAGTTCAACGCTCTTTGTGATAAGAACTTCTCTTGCCTTCATATTTTTGTACTCATCATCACTTATCAATCCGAATCTATGACCAAATTCATACAATCTTCTATCTGCATTATCTTGTCTGAGCAGTAACCTATGTTCTGCGAGTGATGTAAACATTCTGTAAGGCTCATTAATAGTTTTACCAACCAGGTCATCAATCAAAACACCTATGTAAGCATCGCTTCGTTTCAAAACGAATTCTTCATTTCTGCCGAGAATTTTTAGAGCAGCGTTGATTCCGGCAACCAGACCTTGTCCGGCGGCTTCTTCATATCCCGAAGTGCCGTTAATTTGTCCGGCAAAATAAAGCCCCTTAACTAATTTGGTTTCCAAAGTAAGATCAATTTGGTAAGACGGAAAATAGTCATACTCAATAGCGTACCCCGGTCGAACCATTTCGGCATTTTCCAACCCAGGTATTTTTTCAATTGCTTCGCGTTGGATTTCTTCAGGAAGCGATGTTGAGAATCCGTTAACATAAATTAAATCAGAATCCAAACCCTCCGGCTCAAGAAATATTTGATGACTTGGTTTATCGGAAAATCTCACAATTTTATCTTCAATAGAAGGACAATAACGCGGTCCCACGCCATTTATTAATCCCATAAACATTGGCGAACGGTCAAATCCTTTTTCTAAAATCTTGTGAACAGTTTCATCAGTTTTTGTAAGCCAGCAGCTTACTTGAGGTAAGAAAGGAAACTGCGATTTATCGGTTCTTCTTGAAAAAGGCTGGGGATTTTCGTCCCCCGGTTGTTCTTCTAAAATATCATAGTTAATGGAATCGAGCTTTAATCTTGGTGGAGTTCCGGTTTTTAGTCTTCCGGATTCAAATCCCATTTTAACGAGTGATTCGGTTAGTCCTGTTGCCGGTTGTTCTCCGAATCTACCACCCTTGGTCGAATTGAGTCCCGTGTGCATTAATCCATTTAAGAAAGTACCCGAACAGACGATCAAAGCTTTGCATTGAATTTCATTTCCCTTAAGAGTTCTTACGCCGACAATCTTTTTGTTTTCTTCAATTGCCTCTGTGATAGAATCTTCTACAATTGAAACACCCTTGGCGGCATTTACAACTTTAGCAGCCTCAATGGTATAGAGTTTTCTGTCGGATTGACATCTACCTGCCCAAACAGCCGGACCTTTAGAACGATTTAAAGTTCTAAATTGAATTCCGGACCGGTCGGCGATTTGTCCCATCACCCCACCAAGTGCATCAATTTCGTGCACAAGATGCCCTTTTGCGCTTCCTCCAATTGCTGGGTTACAAGACATCCGTCCGATGGCATTTTTATCCATTGTAACCAAACCAACAGAAACACCCATCTTTGCTGCGGCTACGGCAGCTTCAATACCGGCGTGACCTGCTCCTACAACAATTAAATCAAAATACATTTATGTGAATTTCCTTTCTTTTCGAACTTTTAGTTCAGTTTCACGTGAAACCGAATAAAGCAACCTTCGAGGTCACATGCTTTGTGACCTCGAAGGTCACTGTAATATTTAGAGGTTTCACGTGAAACGCCAAAAAATATGGTGATTTTACTTCCCAATGCAAAATTTTGAAAAAATATTGTTCAAAATATCGTCGCTTGTTACCTTGCCAATAATTTCTCCAAGCGAACTCTCGGCATTTCTTAAGTCCACAGCAATAAATTCACCTGACATTCCGGCAATTAATGATTCTTTTGCGTTCTCCAAATGCTCTTTTGCTTTTTGCAGCGCTTTGAAATGCCGTAAATTCGAAACAACGGCTCCCTTCTCGCTATAATTCCCCGCACCGATAGTTTTCTCTTTCATTGCTGTAAAAAGTGATTCTATTCCCTCTCCGGTCTTTGCCGAAATTTGAACATCCGATTTGATGCCGTGTTTTGGATTAAGGTCTATCTTATTTACTACTTTCAATACTTTTTCCTCTGAAGTTAATTCTACTAACTGTTTGAATAAATCTTCAGCAAAGCCTTCAAGCACATCATTTAAGAAAATTACTAGATCAGCATTTTTTACGGCATTACGACTTCTAACAACTCCCTCTTTTTCAATTGCATCTTCTGTTAATCTTATTCCCGCCGTATCATATAGTTTATATAAAATTCCGTCAACAGAAAATTCTTCACGAATCACGTCGCGGGTTGTGCCGGGAATTTCACTTACAATTGCTCTTGATTCTTTAAGTAAATAATTAAGCAAAGAAGACTTCCCAACATTCGGTTTGCCAACTAACGCAACATTAACCCCATCACGCATAACTTTCCCGAATTCATACGATTTCAGAAGTGAATCAATTTCGGAAGTTATCTCATTAATTCTCCCGATTACTTTATCTTTGGGCAGAAACTCCAAATCTTCTTCGGCAAAGTCTAATTCTAACTCTAACATTGAAGATGAATTAATCAGCATTTCTCTGAGAGAATCAACTTTGGCAGATAAAATTCCGTCAAGTTGATTTCGCGCACCGCGTAACGATGCTTCTGCACGGGAATTAATAACATCAACAACAGCTTCAGCTTGAGCTAGATCCATTTTGCCGTTTAAGAAAGCCCGTTTTGTAAATTCACCCGGCTCTGCGAGTCTAACGTCATTTTGTAGAATTGCTTCAATAATTTTTTGAACAATAAGTTGACTTCCGTGCGTACTTAGTTCTATTGAATCTTCACCTGTGTATGAATTTGGTGCGCGGAAAACCGAAACAAGTACATCGTCAATTACTTCTTTTTCAAATTTTATTTTACCGTAGTGAATAGTATGGGTCTTTGCATTAGTTAGGTTTATCTTCCCTTCGAATACCGAGTCAACAGCCTCAATGCTTTTTGGTCCACTAACACGAATTACGGAGATAGCTCCGACTCCCGCAGGAGTTGCAAGGGCAATTATTGTATCTTCGGTATTTAAGAGAATATCGGTCAATTTGTCTTCTATCGTTTTATAAAAAAGATAAACCTTTAATATAGCAATAAAAGGAAGGAATTGCAAACTATAAATTCTTGTAAGTTGTTTGTTTGAAAGAAGTTACGGCAAAGAAGGTTGTTTGCTAAATCAATCTAATAACATTCTATGAAAAAAATAAAGAATATGATTAATATTAAATTATAATTTTATTTGTTTTTATTTGAACCATTTTGAAAGTGAACGGTTTCTTTTAGTTCCTCAATTCTATTCATCGCATAATTTTTCAAAGAGGGTTCTAAACTATCCGCACTGGAAATATATAATTGATAATAAATCAATGGAACTTGTTTATCATCATAAAATTGATCGTATGTTGAAGCCAAGTAATAAAAATAATTCGGATTAGCTTTATCAAATTCTTTTGCCGATTTAAAACTGCGGATTGCCTCTGCATATTTTTCACTTCTGTTGTAAACGATTGCAAGGTTAGTATAAATTGCAGATGTGAATGAAGGATAAATTAACTCTAACGCTTTTTGTAAATGTATAATGGCATCTTCATTTCTCTCAAGTTCTTTGTATGTCATACCGAGATAAAGCTCGGTTAAGCTTTGTGTTGAATCGATTAATATCGAATGATGAAGAGCTTCCGCTGCTTGTTCGAGTTTTAGGATTTGTGCTTCGCCGACAAAATTTTCCACAGCAATTTGATAATAACAAATTCCCAATCGCTGGTATAGCTGAGCAGATTCATCGCCGTTTGCCATAAGTTTAACTATTGCATTAACTGCCCCGGCATAATTTTTCAGTGAAAAATAGATATCGTTTTTTAATTTTAATAATTGCGTATTGTTGGCAAAAGTTTCCAAGCCTTTGTTAATTATAGCGATTGCAGAATCCGGCTTTTCTTGTTGGAAGTATACTTTCGCGAAATTGCTAATTGTAAATATGTCGTTTGGATTTTCTTCGAAGGAAATTTTGTAATGTTTAAATGCTTCTTCCCGGTTTTTTTCTTTTTGAAAAATATAGCCAAGCTGCCGATGATAAAAACTATTTGATGAGTCATCAATTAATAAATTATTATAAATCGATTTGGCATCCCCCCATCTGCCGGAATCGATAAACAATCTTGCTAAATTTATTTTTGCAAAAATATTAGTAGAGTCCAAATCAGTAACTTTTTGAAGTGTCTTTATTGAATTGTTATCAAATCCAATTGCTGAATAAAGAGAAGCGAGATTGGTAAGTATATCAATATTGTTGGTGTCTAACTTATTGGCGGTTTCAATTGCTTCGAGAGCTTGGTTGTTTAACATCAGATTTTTGTAACAGAGTCCAAGTTTTAGATATGCCTCCGCATTTTTATTTTCTTGAATATATCTCGTGAGAATTTCTGCAGCCTCACTAAATTTATTTTTAAGCATTAACTTATTTGCTTCATCAAGTTTGGTTTGTGCATATACATTGACCGCCAACAGTATAATTACGAATAGCTTTTTCATTTTCCTCAAAAATCTGATTGCTGTAGTTAAAGATGCATTAAGATATAAAAAGTTGCTTTGATTTCTATTATTTTGAAATGAAGCTGAAGACTGGAAGTGAATTGTATAACTTAGAAATCCCAGTAGCACAGATTTTCTAATCTGTGCAGTTGTAAGTTTATAGCTTTTATTTTGTGCACAGACAAGAATGTCTGTGCTACAATTATTAAAATTTACTCAATTATAAAAAGGTTTGAGCCAACATTAATTTCGCGGAGGATTGATTCGCCATTGTAAATAATTAACAAATCAAATCGATGTGTAGAAGTTACGCTAAAAGATAATTTTTCATCTTTCGGTTCTACAAGAAGAGAAACTTTTCCATCAAGGTAATTAAGATTTTTTATTCCGTGCTCATCTGTTCTTTCAATTCGCCATGTAATCTGATTTTGTGGAATATTCATTTCTATGCCAATGACATTTTCAATCAACAGTGCAATCGGGCCGAGACCTGACCAGCCGACAAAATCCTGCCGAGAATAAAAGGTATCATCCCAACGAGTTGCCGGTTCGGGAAATTCCGGAGAGTAGCATTCCCAAATGGTTTGGTATCCATCCTCATATCTTTCTTCAAAAGCGATCTTTTCTTCATCGGGCTGAAACTCGTAGTAAACTTCAGCCATTTTATAGAGGTGATTTTCGGCAATTTGATCGGCAAGTTCATATTGTCCGTATTTTTCCAAACCTTTAATAACCATATAGTTCGTTGGTGCCCAAACTCCGCCAAGCCAATAATGACCGCTTGAATCGTACATTGATTGATTTGCAGCAAGAGCCGGAACCATATGCGGACGCCAAAATTCATCTGGATTGCCGAGGTGTTTAAATAATGCTTCGGCTCTTTCGCGGGTAGCGGTTTCGGAAAGCAGCGTCCAAAATCCACCAATGTGCATAACATTACTTAGCTTTCCGTCTTCTCTTAAATCATAATAAAATTGAGAATCTTCATCCCAGCAAAGTTGGTTTATTAATTTTGTCAAACGAGAATATTCATCAGTAAATTTTAATACAGTTTTATTATCACCGACTACAGATGCAATATTCACAATCATTTTTGCTGAAAATGCCATTTGCGCAGAGAGATCAATCCAACCGGCTTTGCCAACATTGGGTCTGGGAATATTATCCATTCCGCTTCCAAGCTGTGTTGTGTAATGCAGACCTTGTCCGAGTGAATCACGCAAGTTTTCATTTATCCAATCATAATATTTATTCAAATGAGGCAGTACATTTTTCAACCGAGATTTATCGCCTGTAATTTGATAATAACGCCACTCTATCCAAGCGAAAAGCGGTGGGTTAATCATCGGCTCGTCAACAGTCGGTTCGGCAACCTCTTTACCGTTGGATTCGTTATAAACTCTTTGAATATATCCGTCATCTCTCTGGTTATTGTAAAAATTATCCAAGGATTGAATAGCAGGAAATAAATTTGAAGCATACATTCCGAAAGCAGCCATAAAGTTAGTATCCCACTGGTAAATATGCTCGTTAAATCCTTCATCCATATAAAAATTTACAAAACCGTTTTGTTCTGTACCGCGGGTAATTTTATTCCACGCCATTTCCCATGCAGCATAATAAAGTTCAACCAACATGGAATCATTTTTTAATACCGGTTCCGGCACTAAATTTTTAGGAAATGGAATTGATGACGTTTTTCTTTTAGGTGTGGGAGGTTCGCCAACTTTTATAATTGAGTTAAAACTGTTATCGCCGTCATTAATTTTCCAATCGTTTCCGGGGTCGGCAATCCACTCCTCGTTTACAACAAATTTATAATAGTAATAGCCCGGTTCTAAATATAAGGTCACAGTCCAAGTTGAATCATTTTCTTTTGTGAGCGGATTAAAACAATCAGACCAATTATTAAAACTTCCGGCAACAAAAACGGAATCGGCTAACTTTGAATGGAGTGAAAACGTAACAGGTACTTTCTCTTGTGCAAAGAACGATGTAAGAAAAAGAAACGATATTAAAAACTTACCTGCTTTCACATCCGTAAATGTACTAAGAAAGCAGATAAGTTGTTTTGATCTATTTACTTTTAGGAAAATCTTCCGGTAGGTTA
>NPIE01005809.1_pt1 | contig 72033 bp, 81 predicted proteins | sample 8637661 | NCBI WGS metagenome assembly NPIE01 (sample SAMN07420842, study PRJNA396082) | bioreactor metagenome | isolation source: sample BA12 brine-fed electro-methanogenic bioreactor BA | place: Japan: Kochi | collected 2016-12-09 | reverse complement strand
TATCATGAGTTGGTTACATTGGGTATTGTTTGCAATATCATTAATCTTAATCACTTTAGTAATGGTTCAAGAATCTAAAGATGATGTTAAAAATACATTTTCAGGAGAAAAATCAGATTTATTTAAAAACCAAAAGCAAAGAGGGTCTGAGTTATTTATGGCTAGACTTACTGTAGGTGTTACTGTAGCTTTTGCGGTTTTCTCAGTTTTAGCATTAATCATTGTTTAAGAACACATTATGTGTTCTTTTTTCTTAGAAAGGAGTTTTCAAAATGAAAAAGACAATTTATAATATAATAAAAAAAGCTCCTTACAAAGAAAGGACATTGATTGCTATTGCAAGTAATCTTCATCTAGCAACAAAAAAGGATTTTCAGGAGCTTACAAAAACATTAGACATACTAATGAAGGAAAATCAAATATATAAAGATAAATCAGGTCATTATAATATCAAAACTAATGATGAAACATTTGTAACTGGTAGGTTAGATTTTAAAGCTCAAGGTTACGGTTTTATTATTGTTGAAGATAGTGATATGCCGGATATCTATATCGCAAGAAATAATATTAACACCGCTATGGATAAGGATTTGTGTTTGGTGAAAGTCACAAGTTTTAAAAGCAAAGACCGCTTAGAAGGTGTGATTGAGAAGGTTTTAGAGAGACATCTATCAATTGTTGTAGGTGAGTATTATAACGGCCAGATTTTTCCTAAAGATTTCAATGAAGATATTGCTTTAAAACTTATAAAAGCAGATCAAAAAAAGGTTCAGAACAACCAATTAGTAAAAGTAAAGATTACGAATTATAAACACAAGTTTTTTAAAGACTGTGAACTAATAGAAGTGATTGGTCATGTGGATGATGAAGGAATAGAAATTCTTGAAGTTGTTCATAAGTATAATCTAATTAATAAGTTTACTCAAGACGAAGAAAATTTTGCAAAAAGTATTAGTCAGGTTGTTGAGGAGAATGAATTAGCTGGAAGAACAGATTTGAGAAGTGAAACTATCTTTACAATCGACTCGGAATCAACAAAGGATATTGATGATGCTATTTCGATAAAAAGAGTTAAGGATAATTATCTTTTAGGAGTTCATATAGCAGATGTTAGTCATTATGTAACAGAGGATTCCATTCTTGACAAAGCAGCATTTAACCGTGGAACCAGTGTTTATTTAGCTGATTCAGTCATACCAATGTTACCAAAAGCTTTATCAAACGGTATTTGTTCCCTTAATCCTAGGGTAGATCGTTTAACCTTAACCTGTGAAATGCAGATAACTAAGACGGGTGAAGTTGTAAATTATAAAATCTATCCATCAGTCATTAACAGCAAGTATAAAATGACATATACCAATATCAATAGAATGCTTGAAGGTAATCAAGAAACGATTTCTGAATTTTTTGATATTTATGATGATGTTTTAATAATGCATGAACTCCAAAATATCTTATTCGATATTAGAGAAAAAATGGGTTCAATAGATTTTGAAACTTTAGAACCGAAACTAGTATTTGATGATCATGGAAAGCTTAGTGATATTGTAATTAGAGAAAGACAAAATGCCGAGAGATTAATTGAAGAATTTATGTTGGTTGCTAATCAAGTCGTCGCAACTCATATTTTCAATATGAAATTACCTTTTATCTATCGTATTCATGAACTTCCTAATTCAGAAAAATTAGAAAATGTTTTTGCTTTTGTAAAAAGACTTGGTTTTGATGATTATGAGGGTGATTATTCCCAGGAAAACTTACAATCACTTTTAAAAGCTGTTGAGAATACTACATATGAAAAAGTTGTTACTACTCTTTTACTAAGATCCATGTCAAAAGCTCGTTATTCTCGTGAAAATAAGGGGCATTATGGGCTCGCTTTTGATAATTATACTCATTTTACTTCACCGATAAGAAGATATCCAGATTTAATTGTCCACAGAAATCTCAGAAAGTATCTATTTATTGGTAATAAGAAGCATGATGAATCCATATTAAAAAAGTTTGATGAAATTGCTAAACAGTCTTCAGACACAGAAAAGGTTGCGATGAATGCTGAGAGAGAAGTAATCGATATTAAGAAGGCTGAGTATATGGAAAACCATATAGGAGAAGAGTATCAAGGTGTTATTTCATCAGTACTCAAGTTTGGGGTTTTTATTGAATTACCGAATACAATAGAAGGATTGGTCCATATTTCAAGTTTTAAAGAACATATGGAATATGATGAAGCAAATATCTCTTTAAAATCTACTGAATCTGATTTAAGCTACACTATTGGCCAAGTAGTTAAAGTGAAAGTGTTGAAGGTAAATCGACTTTTAGGTAGAATTGATTTTATCTTTGTTTAGTGAGGGATAACTATGAAAATTTTAACTAATAATAAAAAAGTTGCTCATGATTATTATATCTTAGAAAAATATGAGTGTGGAATTGTTCTTAAAGGGACAGAAATTAAATCAATAAGGTTAGGAAAGTTTTCTATTAAGGAAGCTTATGTTAAGATTAGTGACAGGTTTGAAGCATATGTTGTTAATATGCATGTTGCTAAGTATGAACAGGGTAATATTTTTAATCATAAAGAGATTAGGAATAAGAAACTTTTATTACAGAAAAGAGAGATTATTAAATTATCTCAAAAACTTAAATTAGAAGGTCTAACCTTGGTTCCCACAATGGTTTATCTAAAAGATGGATTGTGTAAGATAGAAATAGCTTTATGTAAAGGTAAGAAACTTTATGATAAAAGACAATCAGAAAGAGAAAAAGAAGATACTAAAAGAGTAGAAAAAATGTTACAATATTAATATGGGGCTGTTTTAGGATTCGACAGGGTAGTTCAAGTTTGATAAGCATGCTATCGGCAGATATAAAAATGCAGGTTAAATATAACCGGAAATCAAAATTACGCTTACGCAGCTTAAGAAGAAGTTGCGAATTCATCTAGGTTTGCCTATAGGCTTACGTGAATTTCAGAATATAGGATTGCTTAACTGTCTGCCATCTTAAGATGGTTAGGTGAAACTAATAAGATTAGGTTTTAGATAGTTTGTTAATTAGCGATCTTTAACTGAAAAAAATATAGTTAACTAAGCATGTAGAAAGTTAAATGATTGGCTATTTTGGACAGGGGTTCAAATCCCCTCAGCTCCACCATATAAGAAGCATAGGTTTGATACAATTGTATCAGGCCTTTTTTTGCGCTATATAGGGCCATTTCTTCATTTTCTAAAATTCAAGAAGACAAGAAAGTGCTCTGATTTGATTCGATTTTCACATTTTGCATGTAATTTCTACACGATTACATTTTAAAATACACGATTTAAAATGGATTTACACGATTAACCTAATATCGTAAACATACACTTGATCTATTCACATAATACTAATTGCTTATTTTGTTCTGATAAGAATATTGATTTTTCATTTGAGCTGCTATATCACAATATCTAAACAAAACAACATAAATGAAAAATCTGCAAGAAAAAAGATATTAAAATGGAACACAATGATATTCATTAATTGGAGCGTGTATACAAAAAATAGTAGAAATGATATAATATTCAAAAAGATATTTCAAGAAAAAATGAGGTGAATATTATATGGATAACAATGTAAAAGCTATTTTTGGAGTTGATGATGACTATTTGATTAATGTTTTATTGAACAACGCAAGTGCAATGGGTTATTTACATGGTGCTATTTCTGAGGAATTACTAAAAGAATATCTGCAAAGTAAAGGCTATGAAGTTCATAGAATAAAGGAAAAACCCGCTGGAGGTTTTGATAGCAAAACCGAAAATTATAAAGGTGATTTTCTAGTAAAAAGACCTAATGACACTTTATGGCTAGTTATTGAATCTAAAGGACTAAAAACCAACTCAGAATTCAGGGGAGGAAATAAATACGCAGAAAATAACAGAAGATCAATTATCAACAAAATTAATGGCATAATCAAGAAAAACAAAAGGACGATATTTGACAAAGGGTTTAGGAAGTATACTGTAGCAAAAGAAAGATGGGAAACATCACATCAAGGAAAGGTTTTTCCCGCATTTGAGTGGACATTAGAATATCCTGGACCTGATAGTGTTGATTTAAGTGATTACTTCAAGAATAAGAAGCAGATAGAGGATTATTTTGGGAAAATAGATGATAGTAAGTTTGAAGAAGCAGCATTCAGAAATAAATATGCTGCATATTATATCTTAGAGACACATAAGCCAAGCAATAGAACTGATAAAAATACTGGAATAAAACAAGCAGCCCCTTTAAAAACAGATTTTTCTATTTTGGCAGTTGATTTATTCCAGAAATTAGGAAGACATGTAATTGTATTTGCAGATCCTAACAAACTATCGCATTCTCCAACGTCACCGTATCATTTATATCAAAATTATGTTATTGACATTCTGATACCTGGTCTTAAGGATGATATACAAATTAACAAGCCATGGTATCTAGATATTGATGAATTGTTGCGTGATTCAAATCCACGTAGAGTGGAGTATGATGAAACACAGATTGATAACAGAAGTGAAGATAATGGCGAGGAAGATTAATCTAATTATTTGTATTCTTTGCTCATAAGTTCTCTAGATAATTTTTTGTAGTAGTATGCCTTTTTAATATCCTCTTCGATAGAAAGCATAATTTCCCCATTATATATTGGGACAACAATATCTAGAAAATCGTCACGGGTGATTGTTGGAATAGCTGATCCATAACGGTATTTGTTGATTTGATCTAGAAAGTTCCTTGTGTTAAAGAAATGAAGAAGGTAAAAAGGCGAAACGTTCACAGGTTTTAATACAGCAAAACCATTTGTGCAGATTGAACCTTCAAATTCTTTTGTAACAATTGCTATTGATTGTTTTGTTGAACCAATAGCATTTCCTGCAATGGCAACTAGCAAGTAATTTTCCTTAACCGTATAACTAGCTCTTGAAGGTAAATCTTCACCTAGAAGTTTCTCACTATTTATGATCTCTGAACCACTTGAGTTGATATCAGCGATCTCAATATAATTGTAGTATTCATTTGGGTCGATTTTTGTCTTTTTGTCAATAAATTTTACTAGATTCCTCAGTGTTTCAAAATTTCCGTTCTTAATCTTATAAATTACCTGATTATAAATAGGAAAATGATAAGAATATGAGAATGTTTTTCTTGAAACAAGACTTTCATAATCAACGGTGAAAGCATCCGAGTCATAAAGTTTATTATCATATTTGTTAATGATCAATGTGTAATCTTCATCAATCGTTCCGTCACTTAGTAGCAATTCTTTAGAGTGCTTGGAAAACGTATATCCTAGTTTATTGATTTTTGCAAAGAATATCTTGTAGTTAGATTTCTTTACTTCTTTCAAGTCTTCTTTTGTCATCTTTGTAAAAAACAGTATACTTGCTTTAACTCCAGTCCCATATGGAATGAATGTTCCATTAGGCAAGTTTACAACAGCATCAATGCGAGTTTTTTCTAGTAAGTAATCTCTCAAATATTCAGTTGATGGGTTTTCCAAATCGCCGTCAGGCAATACAATAGCAGCTCTACCATTATATTTAAGCAACTTAATTATTTTTTCAATAAATAAAATGTCTGGCACTTGAGATTTAAATAGTTTATTTTTTGATTTGTCATATGCCAATTCATACTTGCTAAGCAGATGGGTATTTGTAATTTTTCCTTGTGATCCAAAAGGTGGATTGCTAAGGATATAGTCATATTTTTCGGTCTCTTCGTTTTTTAATGAATCTCCTATATATATGTTTGGAGTGGACACATCAAACTCAAAAAGAGTTCGCATTTTAATCAATTTTGCAATAGGCTCATTAATCTCGTAAAAGCTCATATTTGAAAGGGCGTTTTTTGCTTCATTTTGGAAAATGTATTCAAGAGCTGAAAATAAAAAACCTCCTGTTCCACAAGCTGGATCGGCACCCAATTCGCTGGACTTGGGTTTAATCATTTTTACAATAAAATCTACCACAGGACTAGGAGTAAAAAATTGACCGTTTCTTTCTCTGTATGATCGATCCATGACTTTCTGTAAAATATGTCCTTTTTTATCAGATTTCAAATCTGTAAATTTAATATCCAAAAAAAGTTTGATTATGTATATGATTGTTGAATTACTCAGTTTAATTTTCCCACTAAATATTTCCGGATGCCGTTTACTTAATTTTACATATGTTTCTTCTGTCAATTTTAGTAAATCAGTATCACTAAAAATAGTTAAATCTGTAGCACCCATTTCTTGTTCGAAAAAAATCTTGCAATACATCAATTTTATTAATTCTTCAAGCGCTTCGGAATTACTAAGCCCATCATTGGCATACAAGTGATTATGGGCTTTTGTAATTGTTTTATTCAAATATTCTAATGTCATTTTTCTCACCTCTTAAGTATGTTAACACATTTGTGTAAGGTAGTCAACCTAAGATAAAATTTTGTGAAAAAAAATCCTGTGTAGCTTGTGTATCTCTAGGCTTTCTTCAGTTCAAATATAAATGTTTCATTTCAAAAATCGCGCCCCAGCTCTTGATTGAGTTGAATCGTTTTTTAAATGAATTTATCAAAAGTATACAAGAGCTTAGTAAAATGATACAATATAAGTAATATAGAGAACTAGTTAGGGGGAATATGTGTGATATTGGCAAAAACAATAGAAATTTATTTACCTACCGGAGATGCAAGTAAAGTTAGCCAAGCTCGTATAACAACTGAGGCAATAAGGATTGTATATGTTGCAAAATCAGAAATCGAAAATAGAAAAGTTGACCTTGACAATATTGGTTGCTATATTTTAGTTGGCGTTGATTCAGCAGGGGACAAAATGGTCTATATTGGTGAATCAGAAAACATTTATACGAGACTACAGGATCATAAAAAGAAAAAAGACTTCTGGGATGGAGTCTATACAATTCAGAACCTTAGTGGGACATTTGATAAAGCCCATTTAACATACCTAGAGCAATTGATGATTCAAAAAGCATTAGAAACAGATCGTTTCAAAGTCGAAAACGGCAATGGTGGGAAATATACATCTATTCCTGAGTCAAAGATGAACGAATGCCTTGTTTACTTTGAGACAATTAAAACACTTGTAAAGGCATTGGGGTTTAATGTATTTGTTCCTGAAGTTGAAAAAGAGCAATTAACGGAAGAAACATATTTTTATTTCAAAAGTAAAGATAACTTGTGGGATGCGCAAGGTGTGTATGTTGATGAAAAATTTGTTGTTTTAAAAGGCTCTATTGCTAGATCTGAACCTACCAAGCATAGAAGATCATCTAGTTATCTGAAATTTAGAGACAAACTCATTGATGAAGGGATTATTGTACCTCAAGAAGATATAATGATATTCAATAAAGACTACGGATTCAATTCTCCGAGTCAAGCCGCTGATATTGTATCTTTGGGAAGCAACAATGGCTGGACTGTTTGGAAAACTAAAGATGGAAAGACACTAGAACAATTGTTCCCACGAGATATTTAATATGGATGAAAAATTTATAACACGTCCTATAAATTGGATTATTGGATTCTATCTTATGGTTGTCATTGGCAATGCTACAACAGGAATTATTAATAATGCTATTGATGAAGTCGTTCCTCAAGTTGATAATTCAACAGCATCTTTATTGGGAATTGTTAGATTTATCTTTAATTTTGATGGAGCATTAATTATGTCAATTGTGGGCTTTATAATATGGTTAGTAACCCATTGGAAAAAAGCAGAATAATAAGATTAATGAAATAAGCGACTTAACTCTAATTTGAGTGAGTCGCTTTTTTATTTGTCTATACAATGACAGAACGATATACAAGAGACTGAAAAAATGTTAAAATATAGTATACTCCATACGCAAATTACATCAGGTACTTTTTTTATGATAGAGGTGTATTTATGAGCAAAAAACTATTAGAAAAATATATTGAAGATAGATATTATGATTTAATTTATTCGAGCATTTTAGACTTTTATGAAAAAAACGAATCATCAGTATCTTTGACAACTTATAATGTACCAGAACCAAGTGAAATTAAGTTAGAGGAAATTTCAGTTGAAAAAATCAGGTTTAGAGATGACATCTTTCAAGAAAAAACAGAGTTTAAACTACGTGTTAAAGCTGATTTCCTACTTAAGGGGGATAAGAGCTTTGATTACGAGTATGATAGTGTTTATCATTCATTTATAATTACATGTCATGCAGACTTTGTTGATGGTTTGTCTGATTTTGAGATCACTGATGTAGAAGAATATATTTCAGACGAATATGAGTATAAAAAAGGACTATCCGATTTTGCTATCCCATATATTCCACGTACCGATTTAGATAAGAGAGCAACTGATTTCTTAAATAAATATTGTAAAGAAGCTTTGAAAAAACCGATGGCTTTACCTATCGATTTAGTTCTTAAAAGGATGGGAGTTACTTTATACAATGCACCATTAGGCGATAGTGTATTTGGTAAAGCTTACTTTGGTTCATCAATTGAAGATGTTTATATTCAAGAGAGAGAGATTTTACCAGTAGATGTTCATGAAAAAACCATACTTATTGATCCAGATGTTATAAATTTAAGAAACTTTGGAAGCTATAACAACACTGTAATTCACGAATGTGTTCACATCGAATATCACACTAAATATTTTCAAATTCAGAAAATAATTGATGCGTCTAATAATTCGATTGTTTCTATTCTTGGAAGTGGTAGTCAAAACCTAACCACAGAGGAAATGAAAGCAAAATCCCTTATGGAATGGCAAGCGAGTGCACTTGCTCCTAGAATACTAATGCCTAAAGCTACATTTAAGATCATGTATGATCAATTTATGAATGAACTAAAGTTTTTTGATCCTGATATGACAGATTTAGAAAGATTAGAACAAGTGGTTAAACAATTATCAGACTTCTTTAATGTCTCCAAACATGCTGCAAAAATAAGACTCATTGATTTAGGTGTTAGTGATGTTGCAGGAATTTATAATTACGTTAACTCGAAGAAAGTGCCTAGTTTTAAAATAAAATCAGAAACTATTAAGAAAAACCAAACATATGTTATTGATTTTATTGATTCGGTTAGACAAGTAATTAGCAATCCGGAATTAGCAGAGTTATCAAGTTCAGGAAAAATCACATATGTTGATGGATTCTTAGTTGTAAACTCACCAGACTATGTTTACATAAATGAAAAAGGAAAAAAGAGATTAACTCAATATGCTCTAGAGAATATTCAAGAGTGTGCCTTTACTTTCAAAAAACAAGAAGTAGAATCGAATAGCAAGTTATATAATTATTTTCAATCAATGAATTTCCTTTGTCGTCCTGAAAATAAAGATTCATACGTATCTGCTGATTACGATAAGGAATCAAAGAACAACAAAAAGGTTGTAAAAATTGCTAATGAAATAGCTGATATTTATGACTCGAGAGAACTGCTTAAAAAAATGAATGGTGACTTCCATGAGGATTTACTAACAGTAATTACTGAAATGGGATATATCCATTCAAGTGGTGAACCGAATTATCATAATATTCAGAAATTAAGTCTTGTCCAAGATAAGACAATTAAATCGTATGTTACTGGCCAAAACCCCAGTCCACAAAAAGAGAAACTACTTGCAATATGTGCGGGGTTGAGAATTCATACTAGAGTAGCATATCAACTTCTTTCAAAAGCTGGAATAAATATAAACACTATGAATCCAATCGATCTCATTTATTGTGGGCTAGTAGAACGTCATTATGATGAAGGGTTAGATAAGTGGAATGAGTACTTAGAAGAGGCAAATCAACCTCAACTTCCATAATTTTTTTCGTAACCTGTTACGAATTTTAATATAGTGCATTGCATTAAATTTATAGGTCATCAAAAACCAATTGTAGAATATTGGCTATTGATGGCCTTTTTTATTTGCATTTATTGCTCGTAATGAATTACGAAAGTGCAAATACCACTTATAGTATACTAACCACGAACTAGGATTTAGCTAACCTAGCCGATACTTCACAGCCTTTGCTCAGCTGGTCACAATGAAGTACAAAAAAATTAAATCATGCAGTTCAATCTATTGTGAGGATTGGCCTGTAAATTGAAATGGATGCACATATCCGTTCTCTTTACTACGCCATTGAACTGCCTAAAAAATACGAGACAAGTGCCTCCATTTCAGAATAAAAATCTGATTTGGAGGTATTTTTTATGAAATTATCTAAAGAGTTAAAGAACCAAAATCCTAAGTTGTATGGCTATGGAAGTGTGGAAGCATTACAAAGCGATCCAAAGAACACGTTACCATGTTGGGTTCCTATGAGAGATGGCGATGGTGATCTTCGATTCATCCCATGCACTGAGGAGTATTACCATTGGCATAGAAATGAAGAACGAAACGAACGAAGACGTAAAGATACTGAATCCAGATGCATGGTACCTTCTGAAAAATTTGGTCTTGTGAAATGCAGAGCCGATTGCAGTCAGTGTCCATTTACAAGAACCGGCTTTCTTATATCTATTGATTTTATGTACGACAACTATGAATTTGAGTTTGCTGATGGAAGTTATGAAGCTGAACAAGGAAAAGAAGCAGAGAAATCTCAGACAGACCTTATTTGGAGTCTTGTCGATGAACTTGAACCTACCGACCAACAAATCATTAAGCTATTTAATAAAGGAAAAACGGATGCTGCTATAGCTGGAGTTATCAAGAAATCAAGAAGTCTTGTACAGCTTAGAAGGAAGCAACTTATCGAGGAACTCAAAGAAAAAATAAAGAAATTTGAATAATTATTGGCAAACAACAACAAACCTCGCCATTCATCTAGTGAAGGAGGTTTTGAAATGAGAAAAGAACCACAAGCCAATAAACCATTTCTTACAGATAAGGATTTAGCTGAAGCGTTGTTATTAATCAGTGAAACAGCTAAGACATTGGCTTTAGAAGTAATGTTGCTTCCAGAAGACAAAAGCAAAGGAGATGAAAAAGATGTCAAGAAGCCCAACGATTCACAGTAGAAAGTATAGCCCAAGTAAAAGTAGTATCTGGTTGAAATGTCCATTAAGTACATTTTATAACGACACAAAAAATCCAGAAGTAAGTCCCCAAGCAGAGTTTGGTACGCAATGCCATGAATTAGGAGCTGCACTAATTAGTAAGTCATTAGGAATAATCGATTATGACACAGAAGTAAAAACAATTGATGAACTAATCAAAGAACTCGATATGTATTCAGAAGAGATGCAGAACATTGCGGATGGTTATGCAGACTATGTTATTAACACCATTGAATTTGAAAAAAAACGATCTGATGAAGAACCATTTGTTGTCATCGAACAATTGCTGGATATGGATTTTGATGAAGATGCAAGGGGTACGCTAGACTGTGGCATTATCTCCGGTGTAGATGGTGGGACACTAACAGTTATTGATTTAAAGACAGGTCGATCACCGGTGTATGCATTTGATCATGAAGCTGGAACATTCAATACACAACTTGCTATATATGCTCTTTACTTTTACAAGGCATACAAAGATTTATATCCGGTAAAAAACATAAGACTCGTAATCTACCAACCTGTTATTAACAACACAAATGATTATGAGATGTCGATTGATAAGTTGTTGAAGTTTGAGTCAGATGTTTTAGTTCCAGCAGTTATAAGTACAAGAGTAGAGACACCACATGGAAATCCAGGTAAGCATTGTCGGTATTGTTCCGGCAGAGAAACGTGTGCAGTTAGAGCCAATGCCATGATGGAAACATTCAGTAATTCAAATAAAACTATCACCGCATTAACTGATAGCGACATTGAAGCGTTACTACCAAAACTCGATGAGATGATCCAATTTGCAGAAGACATCAAATCCTACGCACTAAAGAAAGCGAAACGCGGATTCAAGTGGCCGGATTATAAATTAGTTCATGCTCGAGTTTCAAGAAAAATCTCAGACGAACCTGGATTGATTAAGGCTTGTGAAGAGTTAGGAATTGATCCATACACAGCACAAAAAGTCGCAGGAATTACTGAACTGACCAAACGTATCGGTAAGGACAAAGTCACTAGTATTATCGGACCATATATTACTATGCAAACGGGTTCAATGATTCTAGTACCAAACACAGATCCTCGTGAAGAGGTAACAACAATAGAAAAAGGAGAAAAATAAAATGTTGAATATTATCGAAGGAAAAGAACGACGCCCTAAGAAAATCGTCATCTATGGACCAGAAGGAATCGGGAAGTCTACATTTGCTAGTCAATTCCCAGATCCATTATTTATTGATACAGAGAGCGGAACAAGTAATTTAGATGTAAGAAGAATCAAATGTAACAAATCATGGAATGAACTAATCGCCATAGTAAAAGAGATCCATGCGAATCCACATATTTGTAAGACAGTCGTGCTCGATACAGCTGACTGGTCTGAGACTTTGTGTACGAATGCTGTATGTGAAAAGTATCGTAAAAACAATATAGAGGATTTCGGATACGGCAAAGGTTATGTCTACTTAGTTGATGAGTATGCAAGACTGTTATCACTGCTTGACCAGTTAATTGAAGTAGGTATCAATGTCGTAATTACAGCGCATGCCAAACCACGTAAATTTGAGCTACCAGAAGAACAAGGCTCATTCGATCGATATGAGATGAAACTGTCAAGACAAGTAGCACCATTAATCAAGGAATGGAGTGACGCATTATTCTTTGTGAACTACAAGATTTATGTCGTTACAACCGATACCAATAAGAAAAAAGCACAAGGTGGGAAACGTGTTCTATATACCACACATAATCCAACTTACGATGCAAAGAACAGATTCGATTTACCAGAAGAACTAGAACTTGATTTTAAAGCAATTGCACATTTATTTGAAACGTATGATGTGCCAGCTGAACAAGCAATGGATTACGATTCAAAAGATATCACAACCCTTGCATTTGTTGAACAGTTAAAAAAGAAACTTGAAGAAGACAGCATTACAGAAGAACAGTTACAAAAAGTGGTAGCCGCAAAAGGTCACTATGAAGTAGATACACCAATTAGTGAGTATTCAGACGATTTCATTACACGCTGGATTATCCCGAATTGGAAGAAGATTGTAGAAACTATTAAAAATGAAAAAGGAGAACAATAATCATGGAAGAAAATAAAAACATGTTGATGGATTGGAATGATTCCATCGAAGAAGACGGACAGGAGTTAGTAATATTACCAGAAGGTGATTATAACTTTACAGTCACTCATTTTGAACGAGGTAGATTTCCTGGAGGACCAAAGGTACCTGCATGCAACAAAGCGACAATTACCGTTCAAGTAGAATCAGAAGAAGGTCGTGCTGTAGTGAAGTTTGACTTGTTATTATATCGCACAATCGAATGGCGTATTTCATCATTCTTTAGATGTATCGGACAAAAAAAACATGGAGAGAAATTAACGATGGATTGGAATAAAGTTGTTGGTTCTAAAGGTCGTGCACATTTCAAGCCACGTAAATACATCAATTCCTATGGTGATGAAAAAACAACAAATGACATCGATCGCTTTATCGACTACAACGAAGAGTTCTTCATTCCAGACGATCTTCCTTTCTAGGAGGTAATGGTTATGGAACTGAGACCTTATCAAAATGAAGCAGTTGAGGCAATTAGAAACGAATGGATTCAGGGACATCAAAAGACGTTATTAGTACTTCCTACTGGTACAGGGAAAACAATTGTGTTCTCAAAAGTAGTGGAGGAAGAAACGAAAGATGGAAGTAAAGCACTTATCCTTGCACATCGTGGAGAGTTACTCGATCAAGCCTCAGAGAAATTATTAGAAACCAGTGGATTGGATTCGGCTTTAGAAAAGGCTGATTCCTCTGCCATTGGCTCATCAGAACAAGTAACTGTTGCGTCTGTTCAAACATTATCACAACATAAAAGACTCGCTAGTTTCGCAAAGGATTACTTCAAGACAATCGTAGTAGATGAAGCACACCACTCTATGAGTAATACTTATCAACGCATACTGACACATTTTGAAGGTGCAAACGTACTAGGAGTAACTGCTACACCAGACCGTTCTGATCAAAAGAATCTAGGAAAATACTTTGATTCAAAAGCCTATGAATATTCACTACATCAGGCAATTAAAGAAGGATACCTAGCACCAGTAAGAGCACAGATGATTCCGCTTGAGTTAGATATCCATAGTGTTGGTGTATCCAATGGGGACTATGCAGTGGGAGAAGTTGGCTCAGCATTAGAACCTTATTTGAATCAAATCGCACTTGAAATGCTCAACTACTGTAAAGGTAGAAAGACAGTTGTGTTTTTACCATTAGTTAAGACATCTCAAAAGTTTTGTGAACTACTTAACTTACATGGCATAAGAGCAGCTGAAGTGAATGGAAACAGTCCAGACAGAGATGAAATCTTAGCTGACTTTGAAGCTGGAGAATATGATGTATTGTGTAACTCAATGCTGTTAACAGAGGGTTGGGATTGTCCGTCAGTGGATACCATTGTTGTTTTAAGACCAACTAAGGTCAGAAGTTTATATCAACAAATGGTCGGACGTGGAATGAGACTACATCCAGGAAAGAAAGAATTATTGTTGCTTGATTTCTTATGGATGACAGAACGCCATGATTTATGTAGACCTTCCGCACTTGTTTCGAAAGATGAAGAATTAGCGAAACGTATTGATCAGAAAATGATGGATCAAGAAAGTGGTATTGATTTACTTGAAGCTGAAGTAGAAGCAGAACGTGATGCGATTCAAGAACGTGAAGATGCATTAGCACGAGAACTTGCAGCAATGCGTAAGAGAAAATCGAAACTTGTCGATCCTATCCAATATGCATTTTCAATTGCAGCTGAAGACTTGGCTAGCTATGAACCTACTTTTGTTTGGGAAATGGGACCAGCCACTGAAAGACAACTTAGTTATCTAGAGAAACATGGAATTTTTCCTGATGCAGTTACAAGTTGTGGTATGGCAAGTATGCTTATTGAAAAGCTAAAAAACAGACAAAATGAAGGGTTAGCTACACCGAAACAAATACGCTTCTTAGAACGATACGGATTCTTACATGTCGGTATGTGGGCATTTGAAGCAGCAAGCAAAATGATAACTCGAATTGCAGATAATCATTGGATGTTACCAAGAACTGTCAATGCTGCAACATATAGACCATAGGAGGACGTAAATGGACAGTATATTAGAAGCTTTAAAACAAATAGATGCATCAAATACAACATATGAAGAATGGATTCAAATAGGTATGGCACTAAAAGCCGAAGGATATGACTGTTCAGTATGGGATGACTGGAGCAAGAATGACAGCCGTTATAAAGATGGTGAGTGCGCTAGAAAATGGGGAACTTTCAAAGGTTCCTCTATTCCCATATCAGGTGGAACGATTATCAAAATGGCAAAAGATACAGGATGGGAACCATTCGGGGGAGTAATGGATTGGGACGACACGATTGAATACGATGGTGATGGACTGATTTACGATCCTACAACAGAACTCACACCTTCAGAACAACTTATCAAATATCTTGAGACGTTATTTAAAGATGATGAGAAAGTTGCCTATGTTACAAGTGATGTGTGGCAAGATAAGGAAGGTAACTGGAAACCAGGAAAAGGGTACTATGATCGAACTGCGAAAGAACTGATCAATGAACTCAAAAAGTATCCTGATGATATCGGTGCTGTGATTGGTGATTGGAAAGATGAATGTGGTGCATGGATAAGATTTAATCCAGTTGATGGTGTAGGTGTCAAGAATGAAAACATTGTACGATTTACCCACGCTCTAGTAGAATCTGATGATATGCCGATATCCGAACAAGATGCAATATACCGTAAGTTTGAGCTACCCATTGCTTGCTTAGTACATAGTGGGGGTAGAAGTTTACACGCAATCGTACGAGTAGATGCAAAGGATGCTGAGGAATACCGTAAGCGAGTTGATTTTCTATATGATTTCTTAAAAAAGAATGGACTTAAAGTGGATAAGGCTAACAGAAACCCTTCAAGGTTATCACGTTTACCTGGAGTGATTAGAAATGGTGTCATGCAAACTTTAGTCGATACAGATATAGGTAGGAAAAACTGGAATGAATGGTTAGACTTTGTTGAAGGTAACACTGATGAATTGCCTAGAGAAAAGACTAGCGGACAAATTAGAACAAAAAAGGAATTTTTAAATCCTGAACTGATTGAAGGAGTTGTTCGTATTGGGCATAAAATGCTTATATCAGGCTCTTCAAAAGCTGGAAAAAGTTTCTTATTACTTGAACTTGCTATAGCCTTAGCTGAAGGCCAAAAATGGTTAGGTTTCCAATGTAGAAAGACGAGAGTGTTCTATGTGAACCTAGAAATTGATGAAAAGAGTTGTGGTAACCGAATCGATGAAATACATCTAGCACTTGGTGTAGAACCCAAATATGAGCAGGATTTTGTTGTTTGGAGTCTTAGGGGGAGTTCTATGCCTCTTGATAAATTAGCACCTAAAATCATAAGAAAAGTGGCAAATAAAGGTTATGAAGCAATCATCATTGATCCAATTTATAAAGTCATTACTGGAGACGAAAACAATGCCACTCAAATGTCGAGCTTTACCTCGTTATTCGATAAAATAGGCAAAGAAACTGGTTGTACAATCATTTACAGCCATCATCATTCAAAAGGAGCACAAGGTTATAAAAGAGCAATGGATAGAGCTTCTGGTTCGGGTGTGTTCGCTCGTGATCCAGATGCACAACTTGATATGATTCAGCTTGAAACAGACGAAAATTTCATGCTTCAAAACGCAGATAATCCACATTCTACAGCGTGGAGACTAGAGAGCAGTTTACGTGAGTTTCCTAATTTTAAACCAGTGAACTTTTGGTTTGAGTATCCGATACACAGAGTTGATGATATAGGTATTCTTCAGAAGATATATGCTAGTGGAGATCCGAAGTCCAATCTAGAAAAAAGTGGAAAAAGAAAGCAAACACCAGAGTCTAGAAAAGATGATTTCGACACTGCATTTGATATTTGCATTGCAGATAAAGAGTTTTGTACTTCAAATGAGCTGGCAGAATATTTAGGTGTTGGTGTCCGAACTATTCAAAAAAGAGTGGTTGAGTTCAGTGATGATTACCTTATCGCGAAGGGAAATGTGTATAGAAAAGAAGCTATACAAAAAACGAAAAAAGGGTAAATATTTCATATATTCGAATAATGAAGAAAAAAGGAATATTACCCTATATTCGTCGAGTGACGAAAGGCCTTATATATAAATGTCGCTTCGTAACACGCTGACGCATGTTTGTAGGATAGGGCTTGTGAGCCTGCCCTATCCCAACAATGCATCATCGTCAGCACTTGCCTATCTTCATCTGAAAATTCTAAAAAATTCTGAAAAAGGAGGAAATCATGAAAATATTTCTACTACTAGATCCACCAACAATTACTGCACAGCAAAATAAAGTAACACTGGTGAACAACAAACCAGTTTTCTATAAACCTGAAAAATTAAAGAAAGCAAGACGAACGATTATCAAACATCTCAAACCATTCAAACCAAAGGAACCGATGCAAGGTCCAATAAGGCTTGATGTGATATGGAGATTCCCAAGAGGAAAAAGACATAAACATCAGGAGTGGAGAGTCACTAGACCAGATACAGATAACTTGGAGAAGATGCTGAAAGATTGCATGACAGAGGTTGGATTCTGGAATGATGATGCACAAGTGGTAGTTGAACATGTGGAGAAGTTATGGTCCGATGATCCAACTGGGATATCAATCGAAATCAATGTGTTAAGTAAACTGAAGGAGGAGCTATGAAAGATGTGAAAGAATACCTAAGCCGATATCACAATACAAAAGTGAAGATTCAAAAGCTACAAGCATTAGTGGATGAATATATTCGTTTGGCTAATGAGATACCAGGAATTCAGTTTGATGCAGTTCGAGTTGATGGTGGTAAAAACCTGAAAGCTCCATTCGAGAAGTGGATTCTTAAGACACTTGATTATGAACTTGAAATCAAAGAAATGAAAACTAATCTGCCCATTATCAAAGCGGATATCCTGAAATCGATAGAACAACTCAAGGATTCTGAAATGGAACGAGTACTGATATTGCGATATATTGATTGGTTAACGTGGAATCAAATAGCCGATGAAATGTATATTTCTAGATCAACAGTTAAGAGATGGCATGTAAATGCTCTATCAGGTATACAAATTGAATAATTAATTATATAATGTTTTTATGTAGTCATTCGTGGCTACAAATATTCACAAGGAGGTGACAATATGCAGATTCTTGTAATTGTCCTTCCAGCAATGGTATCTATTTTTTGATGCTGATATTTTATCCTTAGTGATAATAAGCAAAGAAAAAGTTTCTGGACACTATTTGTTGGAAGTATAGGAACAATTATTCTAGTTTTTGCAATGGTGCTTGCACTAATTGTATAGGGTAATTCAAAACTTGGGTGGCTATGTTCCTTGATGCTGCCCATCCTTTCTTTAGAAAAATCTTATTTGATGAGATTGAACCTTTGTGAACCCCTTTGAACTGTTGTGAAACTGTCAATGGTGTGATAGTATTATAATGAGCAAAGGTGAAAACAAAATGGAATACTGGCTTAACAACCAGCCTAGAAACGATTAAGAATTCAGTAAAATGGGTTCTTTTTTGTTTTTGCAGAGATACTTGTAGTATTCCAACTGGTATATAATTACAATTTTTTGATACAGTTGGAGTGATTTTTTATGAAAGGAAAGATGCTTGACACGTATGAGCGTTGGGAGAAATCTGGACATTTAGAGAACAAATTAAAAGCAATAGCGGAGATGGTATCCAAAAGAGCGACTCAAAAACAGGTTGCTGAGTATTTGGGTATCACAGAAAAAACAGTCATCAAGTTACGTAAAGCACATAAACGATTAGACGATGCGTTTCAGTTTGGTGATGAAGAACTTAAACTGAAGTTAGTTGATGCAATTTATCAACGAGCGATCGGTTTTGAATATGAAGAAACACAGACAGTAATCGAGGAAACAAAAACAGGTACTAAGAAACGTATTACAAAATACAAAAAGCAATCGTTACCTGATATTCAAGCAATTAAGTATCTGTTGATTACGAAGTATGGTATTGAATACAACGAAAAGAAAGTAGAAATAGAACTAATGGAGAAACGCCTAGAAAAAGGTGAGGAGGTTTGGACGAATGAATATAGTGATGAAATCAGTATCAACACTCCAAGAGTACGAAAACAATCCAAGAAACAACGATGAGGCAATAAAAGCAGTTGCTAATTCAATCAGAGAATTCGGATTTAAAGTTCCGATTGTCATTACGAGTGATAACGTCATTATTGCCGGACATACCCGATTAAAAGCCTCTGTGTCGCTTGGTTTGGAAGAAGTGCCATGTATTATCGCAGATGACTTAAATGAGGAACAAATCAAAGCGTTTCGCTTAGCCGATAACAAAACTGCAGAGCTAGCAACTTGGGATTTATCGAAGTTAGAGGATGAACTAGCACACCTAGATATGGATATGCTTCAGTTTGGATTTGAGGAAATGGAAGAGTTGCTACCTGATAATGCAGCTGATGATGATTTTGATGTTGATGATGAAATCCCTGAAATACCATTCTCACAACCAGGAGACATTTATGAACTTGGACCTCATCGATTAATGTGTGGTGATTCGACTGATAGTGAACAAGTGAAAACATTGCTTGATGGAAAAGAAGTTGACATGATTTTTACTGATCCTCCGTACAATGTTGATTATGAAGGAACAGCTGGCAAGATTAAAAACGATAAGATGGAAGACGATACTTTTTATCTTTTTTTATTGGATGCTTTCAAGAATATGTTTGAACATACAAAGCCTGGTGGAGCGATCTATTGTTGCCATGCAGATACTGAAGGACTCAATTTTAGAAATGCATTCAAGAATGCTGGATACAAACTCGCTGAATGTTTGATTTGGGTTAAGAATGCTTTAGTACTTGGTCGACAAGATTATCACTGGAGACACGAACCAATTCTGTATGGATGGAAAGAAGGAGCAGCTCATTATTTTGTAGATGATCGTTCTCAAGATACGATTTGGGAATATAACAAACCTCGAAAGAATGAAGAACATCCAACAATGAAACCTTTAGAACTTGTGGGAAAAGCAATCAGTAATTCCTCAAGACGTCATGAATCCATATTGGATCTCTTTGGTGGATCCGGTTCAACGATGATTGCAGCCGATCAACTGGATCGTAAATCATTCTTAATGGAACTTGATGAGAAGTTTGTCGATGTAACAGTGAAACGTTATATCAAACATAAAGGTTCAAACGAAGATTGCTATTTGATCAGAGATGGCAAAAGGTCTCCACTTAGCGATTTTGATTACTTTGAAAATAAGTCACTATAGTGAAAATATAACTTGCTATTTGGTCTCTTTAGAGTGATATATATAGTAATTAAATTAAAGGAGGCTATTTATGTTTAAGGAATTTAATGCACATCCAAAAGGAATCAAGACATCAGATTGTGTTGTTCGAGCAATCGCAACAGCAACCGACACTGATTACCTAGAGTGTCGTAGAGAATTGAATCGAAAGAAACGAGAACTCGGATATTCAAGTTACAAAGATACGAAGTTCTTATACGATTATTTGAAGGATTATCCTAGACTGATTTTCAAAGCGATAAAAGGTGAACTAAGAATCAAGGGTAGCGACTTTACCGAATTGCATCCAAAGGGTACTTACATCCTAAAAATGGCTGGACACATTACAGCTTGTGTAGATGGTATCATACTTGATACTTGGGATTGTTCATATCGATCAGTTTATACAGCGTGGGAGATAGCAAAATAACAATTGGAGCGTAAGCTCCTTTTACCTATTTACAGAAAAGCCTAAGTAGTGTAGAATAAAGGTAACCATAAAGAGTGTACGAGAGACTGGCTCTATGACTACACAGCAACCTACTTAGATAAGTAAGGTGCTAAATCCAGATAGATGGGTCATTTTTTATTGCCTTGAAATCTCGTTCTCTTATGGAAACATATTAGGAGGAGATTTTTTTATATGAACAAGTATACGATTACAAGATTCTTGGTGACGTACAATCAAGAAAATGAGTTAGAAATTATCAAGAAAGAAGTTAATAAACACGCACCTATTAACAGAGTACTTGATAGGGTTGGTTATTTTGCTTTTGAGTTTGTCAAAGTAAATAATTACAAATACATCGTCAATTATGAAAAAAGTGAAAAAGATGCATTAAAATCAAAATTGCTGATATCTAGAACTCATCCTACCGAAGATAGATTGATAGATATTTCTGATGAAGACTTGGAATGTACCTATTCCATAATTGAAAGATTTATGGGCATTAAGTTATAAAGTTTGGAGATAAATGATATGCAAATAATAACAAGTGAATCAGTATTTAGTGGGCATCCAGATAAGGTCTGTGATCAAATCAGTGATGCAATACTAGATGCATTACTAGAACAAGATAAAAACGCAAGAGTAGCAGTCGAAACAGCGATCAAGGATGACCTCGTATTTGTTTTTGGTGAAGTAACAACAACTGCGAAAGTAGACTATACAGATATAGCGAAAAGAAAACTTAAAGAGATAGGTTATGAAGATGAATTTGTAGTCATGGAAAAGATAAGCAAACAGTCACCAGATATTGCACTTGGTGTGAATTCAACTGAATCACATGAGCAAGGTGCTGGTGATCAAGGGATTATGTTTGGGTATGCTTGTAATGAAACACAAGAGTTTATGCCATTACCTATCATTTTAGCAAATCAAATCTCGAAAGAGATGGATCAAATTCGTAAAGAGAAGTATTCTCACATTTTTGGACCTGATGGAAAATGTCAGGTATCAGTTGGTTATGAAAACGGGAGACCAAAGAAAGTACAGACCATTGTGGTTTCAGCTCAAACAAAAGAAGGTATCAACCGAGAGTTGTATAAGGATATCATCATCAACGAAGTACTTACTAAAGTATTTGATTTCGATACAATAATAGATGCAGAAGTGTTAATCAATCCTACAGGTGAATTTGTGATTGGTGGTCCATATGCTGATTCCGGTTTAACAGGTAGAAAGATTATCGTTGATACATATGGTGGCTATGCTAAACATGGCGGAGGAGCATTTTCAGGTAAGGACGTAAGCAAGGTTGATCGTAGTGCGGCTTATTATGCCAGATACGTAGCAAAAGCCGTTGTAGGGGCAGGTTTGGCCACACATTGCGAGGTTCATTTGAGTTATGCAATTGGAGTCGCAAAACCAATAAGTGTTTTAGTTAATACCTTTGATACTGGTGTAACATCTGATGAAGAGATTCAAGCACTCGTGAACTATGTATTTGATTTTAGACCAGAAAGCATAAGAAAAGAACTCAACCTTGATAAAGTTAAGTTCCAGGAGTTAGCAAAGTATGGACACTTTGGTAGAGAAGATTTAGATGTTCGATGGGAACATGTAGATGACAAGATAACCGAATTGAGAAACCTTTATGAGAAAGCCTAAAGAATTACATCGTTTCTACAAATCAGTAGCATGGCAAGTAGCAAGAGAAATCAAGATAAGAGATGCCAATGGTAAGTGTGAGAAGTGTGGTGCATTAGGAGAAGAAGTCCATCACATAATCAAACTAACTATACATAACGTTAAGGATCCAGCGATTAGTTTGAATCAGGATAATTTGGAGTTGTTATGTAAGAAATGTCATAACGAACAACACAAACGTTTCTCAAAGTCACAGCAATTTGATGTAGATGGTAATTTGGTAATGAGTTAAACATCCATTCGTGTTATAATACCCTTTGAAAGGGTGTGGTAATATGGCTACAACAAATGGTACTTTTACTTTTAGTTATATTGAATCAGGTACAAAGAAACAGATAGATGTCTGTTTTTATGCCCATTATAGTCGATCTATATTTAAATATAACAATAATCAAAATCCTTTGTTTGGTGTGAACATCAAATACAAAGACAACGATGAATTTAAGAAGTATTTTAATGAGTTAAAACCAGGTGTTCAAGTAACTCAATTAATTGAAAACATGGGTGCACCAGATACTGAATTTATCTTAGAGGTAACGAAAAATAATAATAGAGGGAAGATAGAGACTTGGGGTATTGATTTAAAAGTAATTCAATATCCTGCTAATTGGTAGCCCCCGCCCCAATGACTGTTTTTTATATGCGAAGGGTACCGCGTAAGGGGGCAATTAAAAAACACAAAGCAGATTTTTTGAGAATCTGCTTTTCATTTCGCTATAAAAAATAAGTTAATTGATCGAGTAGTAGAATTAGTTGCAGTGCTCTAACTCTTGAATAATTATCGATTCTTGCAACACCGTGATTAACACTGTGTCTACTAGTAGGAACACTTGTATCGGCAATGTTAAACCCCTTGAACAAGACTAAATCCAGGTAATCTTTAAACTTGTGTGGAAATCCTAAGGATTCCAGACTTGTGAATTTGTTTAGGGCTTTATCAACTATGAAATCCTTAAGATTAGATGTTGTCGGATCATTTTTTGATTGCTCTGTGTATATTGCTAATCTTAAAATCCCCTCGATTTCAGACATTAGTGTTTTTATACAGAGTATATTACCTTCATCAGTATTTGCATAAAATGCATTTAGGCCCGCTTCAATCAAAACTTTTTTTGTGTTGTAATATGTGTTACGCCACCAATTGTCAGAAAAATGAGTAACGACTTCTTTGGTAAATGATGAAACTACGAGACTAATACTTTCGTTATATTTTTGATCAGATTCATAGTATTGTATTAATTTGTCAAATTTAGATCCAACGAGACGAAGAAACGGAAACCACCCATCATCAAGTAATTTCTGAAAATTATCCTGACTGGATGTAAAATTGTATAGGTCTGCAAATATAACTTTTTTATAATGAAACCCCATATTTTTTTTGTTATACTCAACTGTATTTATCTTGGAAAGATCAAAATACAAGTAAAACTTTAAGTTATGTCTAAACATCCATATTATTTGATCATAATCATTGATAGGTATTTCTGAAAATGAGTCTATGAATTCAACATCTGTGATATCAGCAATATCATCCCAAAAGACAACTTGCCCATGTTTTAGATCTTTTTTTGCTTTCATTCCAAGAGTAAATGGAAAAACTCTGTAGACTGATGCTTGATGATTTTTATTAATTATTACAAGCAATCGATTAATGGACTCTAATTCCAATGGATTTAAAAAAGGAGAGAGCAAGTTTTTTGTATATACATGGAATCTTGACTCATCGCTGGTAATGAATGCCCTTGTTAACATCATTCCTTCTTCCCCATGAGCGATGTAACCTTGAGCTATTCCATCAATTCTTACATTTTCTCTTATATCTGGTTTATATCTATCATTCATTTTTATCACCCCTTAGCAAAATTATATCATTCAAGGAGATTTTTGTCGATGAAGCTTGAAATAAATAATGAATACAAGCGATTAAAGTCGCTTTTTTCTTTAGTCGATGAATCAAAGACAGAATTAGTAGATAATTTAATTTATCAAGCTGCATTTATGAAGGTGGAACTTGATAAGTTACAAGAACAGATCAAAAAACATGGCGCAGTCCAAGTTTCATCAAAAGGGACTCAACGTCAAACTGAAGCAGCTAAGTATTATACAAAACTTGTTAATTCATATGGAACAGTGATAAAAACTTTAAACACCATACTTGGAACACAAGTAGATGATGGAGATGATGCATTTGATGAATTTCTGAAGAGAGCAAATGAATGAACTATTTAGTAGAGTATTACAATGAAATTGAAAATGGAAACATCATCGTAGGGCAGGAACTAAAAGCCGAGTTGGATCAATTAATCATAGATTTAGATAATCCAGCCTACATCTTTGATGAGAAACCTGGGAAGCTTAGAATCGATTTCATAGAAACTTTCTGTAAACACACTAAATCGCCATTTAATGGAATGCCATTTATCTTAGAGTTATGGGAGAAAGCATTACTTCAAACTGCTTATGGGTTTAAGATGGCTGATTCAGGATTACGCAGATTTAATGAAGTTATTTTACTCATTGCTCGTAAGAATGGTAAGACAACATTTGTTGCTGGTATCGATTTAGCTGAATTCTTTATTTCAAGTGGCGGTGTTGATATTGTATGTGCGTCGAATACAACAGAACAAGCTAACATCCTATTTGAAGAAATCAATAACATGAGAGAACAGTCTCCTGCACTCTCAAAAGAGACAAGAAGTAAAAAGAATATCTTTCATATCTATTCTCCAAAAACAAAGAATAAAATTAAGAAATTATCAGCTCAATCCAGAAATAAGGATGGATACAATATCGAAGTTGGTTGTATTGATGAAGTCCATGAAATGACGGATTCTAAAGTCTATGACGCAATCAAACAATCACAATCAACTAAAAAAGAACCACTTATATTTATCATAACCACTGAAGGAACAACCATCGGTGGTTTTTTAGATAGCAAACTAGACTATGCAAGGAAGATGCTAAAAGGTGAAATACATGACGAAAGAGTCCTCCCCTGGTTATACACACAAGACTCAACTAAAGAAATCTATGAAGATCAGGCAACGTGGCAAAAATCAAATCCAAGTCTTGGTGTAGTAAAACTAAGTCACTATCTAGAAGATGTTATGAATAAATCTAAACATGATCTATCCACAAGAGTTACCATGCTTTGTAAGGATTTTAATATCAAGCAAGCAGACAGTGGATCGTGGCTATCATTTGATGACCTAAACAATGAAGATACTTATTCAATGGATGAACTTAGAGATTCATATGCAGTAGGTGGTGTTGATTTATCATCGACTACTGATTTAACTGCAGCAGTTTTAGTTATCCAAAAAAGAGATAGCAATAAAAAATATGTAATTTCACATTTCTTTATGCCAAGTGAAGTGGTAGGAAAAAGAATCAAAGAAGATAATGTTCCATATGATATTTGGATTAAGAAAGGTTTTGTAACTTTAACAGAAGGTAATCAAAACGATTTTAGCTTAGTAACTCAATGGTTCATGAAGATGATACAAACGTATGGGATCAGACCTTTATGGGTTGGCTACGATCCCTGGAACTCACAGTATTGGATAAAAGAGATGGAAGACTTAGGATTTAACATGGATAAAGTCAGACAAGGTATTTATTCTTTATCTGAACCAATGAAAATTCTTGAAGCAGATTTAAAAAACAATTTAGTGAACTACAATAACAATCCTATTCTTAAATGGTGTCTATCAAATACCCAAGCTAAAGTGGATTTGAATGGTAACATTCAACCATCAAAATTGAACTCAAAGTATAAACGTATTGATGGGACTGTAGCGTTAATCATTGCTTACGTAATTTTGAACAGATACAAGACAGATTATGAGAATATGATATAATATCTACATAATTATTATGGAGGATATTATCATGTCTCATTATACAAAAACAATTTATTGTAAAAATTGTGGACAGGCATGTACTGTAAAAATTCACCTGGATTATAAAGAAACAAGCATTAGCTTTTATAACAGTTTAGGAAAAATAAATATAACACATCAAGTACCAATTGATCAACAAATAGAAGATCCAAGTAATGAAGAAATCGGATTTTTTTGTGATTATTGTGGAGAATGGAATGATTATGATGAATATTAATAATTGGAGGTGCGCATGGGTCTAAAAAAGAGAAAAAGTAAAACTGGATCATTTGATGCACTCCAGTTAATCAGTAATTTAAATACATTTTATACACCCTTTGGAACAAACATTTCAAAAAGTGATGTGGTTAAGATATGTATTGATAGGGTAGCTAGCCAATGTGCAAAACTTAAACCAAGATTTATCAAAACGGAAAACGATAAGACAGTGACCGAGAAAAAAGGTAGGCTGTCTTTTCTTTTGAAGTATAAACCAAACGAAATCATGACACCATACGATTTTATCTACAAGACAATCACATTACTTTTACTAAATGATAATGCGTTTGTTTATCCAAAGTTTGATAAAGACACCGGTGAACTGAAAGGTATCTATCCACTTAGACCTATAACAGTTGAAATGATTATTGATGATTCAGATACATATTTCATCAAACTGTTATTTGACAATGGAGAATCATATATTTTACCATATGATAATATCATTCATTTAAGACGTCATTTCGGACAGAATGATATCTTTGGTGGAACAGGATCCACTGGTGACCATGAAGCGATTCTTAAAACCATATCCATCAATGATAGTTTGCTTCAAGGAATCGATAATGCTGTGAAGTCGTCCATGCAAATTAAAGGTATTCTGAAGATGAATGGGATGTTATCAGAAACAGACAAGAAAAAACAACGAGAACTCTTCGATGCAGCATTGTCTGAGTCGGTAAGTCTAAAAGGAAGTTCAATTATCCCTATTGATTTAAAGAGTGAATACATTCCATTAGATGTTGATCCAAAGCTCATTGATAAGGATACACTTGAATTCTTACAAGCTAAGATCTTAGATTACTTTGGAGTATCAGTTCCTATATTTACTAGCAAATATACAGAAGAAGAATTTAATTCTTTTTATGAATCAACCATAGAGCCTTTAGCTATTCAACTTAGCGAGGCTTTTTCTATAGGTCTGCTTACCAATAACCAATTGGAACGTGGTGAGGAGATTATCTTTTATAGTGAAAGATTACAATACGCTTCATGGAATACAAAAGTTACTGCAATTGAAAAACTCATGAGTCTTGGTATTATGTCACTCAATGAATCAAGAGCACTGTTAGGATTAGAACCTATCGAAGGTGGAAACAAACGACTTCAATCATTAAACTTTGTCGATGCAGATAAAGCAAATCAATATCAAGTTGGAACGGAGGAACCTAAAGATGAAAATAACAGTTAATGGAAAGATTTCAGAAGATGCTTTAAAAGTTATTCTGGAAACACAAAAAGCAAAAACGATCATCATTGATGACTATTGTAAGAAGGAAAAACTCGAGTCACTTTTCTATAAAGACTCTGAGCTTGAATATGAATATCAAAAACAAGTAACACCAAAACCAAAGAAAGTAGAGACACGTAAGAATGATAAAGGAAACTAGATTAGCTGATGTCACGCTTCATGAAGAAGACGACAAGATGATATTAGAAGGCTATGCATTAGTCTTTAACAATGAAACATTAATAGGTGATGAAGAATATGGTTTCCTTGAGGAAATCGATTCAAGAGCCTTATCGGAAACTAAAATGAAGGATGTTCCTATGAAGTACAATCATATGGACTCCTTTTTAATTATCGCTAGAACTAAGAATCAATCCCTATCCCTTACTGTAGATAGTATCGGTTTGAAAGTACGTGCTGAATTATTAGACACAAACACCAATCAAGACATCTACAAAATGGTAAGAAGTGGATTGTTGGATAAGATGAGTTTTGCCTTTACGGTTGATGAACAAGTATGGAACCGAGAAGGTAGAATTCCAAAGAGAACTATTACAAAAATTGAAAGGTTGTATGATGTGTCGGTTGTGGATACTCCAGCATATGATGCAACTAGTATATACGCTCGTTCTTTAGAATCTATGGAGTTAGAACTAAAGGCTATGGATTTAGCTGAGCAGCAACAAAAATCAAACATTATCAAAAAACGTATCAAAATCAAAACCCAAATCTAAAAGGAGAAAGAAACTATGAATTTAGAATTAAGACGAAAAGAAATCGAGTCAAGACTGACTGAAATCAGAGGTCTTGTCGATAATGAAACAGATATTACAAAACTTGAAGCACTTGATACAGAAACAAGTGAACTTCAGGAAGAACGCAGTGTGATTGACAAGAAAATGGCGATTGCTAGCAAAGCGGAAATCAAACCGATCATCATTGATAACCGCACTCAAATTGATAAAGAAAAACTCGAAAAGCGTGCAGCAAGTTTGCGTGAAAGTCGTGTGATTCAAGTATCAAGTGAAGAAATCTTACTACCTGATCAAACTGCTTCAGGATTAGCACCAGTACCATTTGCTCAAGTTTCATCGCTTGTTGATCGTGTGAATGTTATCAATCTAAATGGTGGAGAGACTTACAAGAAATCATTTGTTAAGAGCAATGGTATTGCAGGGACTACTCTTGAAGGGCAACCTTACAGTGAAACAGAACCAGCATTTGGTTATTTGACAATTTCAAAAGTTAAGATTACTGCTTATACAGAAATCACAGAGGAACTTGAGAAATTACCAGCGATTCCTTATCAAGCTGAAGTGTTACGTAATATCAACATTTCACTTAAAAAGAAAATTAGCGAACAAATCTTACGTGGTGCAGGAACAACGAATACCTTCACTGGAATCTTTAGTGATGCAGCTGTCGCACTTGCTGATAAAGCTCCTCTTGAAATTGAAGCGATTACGGATTCCACACTTGATGATATTGTCTTTGCATACGGTGGAGATGAGGAAATTGAAGGTGGAGCAGTCCTTATCTTGAATAAGAATGACTTGCGTGCTTTCGCTGGTCTTAAGACGCAAGAAGGTCGTAAAGTTCATACAATTGATTATGTGAACAAGACTATTGACGGCATTCCTTATATCATCAATTCGCATTGTAAAGCAATTTCCGATAGCAATACAACAGCTGGTGAATATGGTATCGCGTATGGTGCACTTAAGAACTACGAAGTGCCAGTATTCTCACCAGTTGAAATTGGTAAGTCTACTGATTACAAATTCAAAGATGGAATCATCAGCTACAAAGCATCAGTGTTTACTGGTGGTAACGTAGTCGGCTATAACGGATTCCTTCGTATCAAAAAGAAAGCTGCAGCCTAAAAACTGAAGCTAATCATTGAATCGTAAAGAAAGGATTGATCTCATGGCGATACTAGACATTGTAAAAAAAGCACTACTTATACCACTGTCAGAAACATATGCTGACGATGAGTTATCCACTCACATAAGTAGCTGCAAGGCATACTTGACGAGTTGTGGGATCAATCCTTCTTACATCAATGACGAAACAAACCCAATGGTAAGTACGATCATCATTATTTATGTAAAGACATTCTTTGGATTTAAAAATGATGGCAGTGCAAAAGAACTACCTAAAACATTTGACATGTTAGTAGGACAAATTGCGTTAACAAAAGGAGCAGATGAAAATGTATCCTAACTCACCTAATATTAGATTGAAATTGTTAACTCTGAATCAAATACAAAACTCAATAGGTACATCCAGCTTTCAATTGCATTCCTCTAAAGAAGTCATCGGTATTAATTTTAGTATCACTTCGAATGAATATTATGAGAGTAAGCGTACTGATATCAAGATAGACTTGGCACTTAAAATTCAGAGTTTTCTTTTTAATCATAGTCAGTATGCAGACATTGATGGCAGTATCTATAAAATTGAGCGAACGTATCAGGTTGGACAATTCATAGAACTTTATTTAAGTAAAACCAATATTAGAAAGAGTGATATCATTGGTTACGCTTGATGAACTTGGATTTGCTATATCTGATATGGTTGATGAGTATGCTCAAGAGGTAATTCTTAGACTTGGAAAAAAACTTGATGAGACAGCAAATGAAATTGTGAAATATATCAAATCGAATGCACCAAGAAGTGGTGGATCAAAACCTTTTGCTGATTCATTCGTTGCTGTATCTCAAGGCAGTGGAATCAATAAATCCATCGTTATTTTTTCAAGTGAAAAAGGAAAACTAACACACTTACTTGAGTTTGGTTTCACACACAGAAGTGGTAAATATGTAGGACCAAGACCGTTCTTGCGACCAGCCTACGATATATTTACTCCAAAGATGCTAGACGATATCAAATCAATTATTGAAAAGGGTGATGGTTAATGCAAGAAAAGTTAGAAGCTTTATATAGTACATTAAATTCAGTCATTCCTGGAAAAGTATCCTATGGAACGAGAGTAGGATTAGAAAATGATCCAAATTACATTATTTATCAGGAAATAACCAATCGAGCAATTGTTTATGCAGATGACAAATCGATTGCAAAAATTGCCACTTTTCAAATCAGTTTAATTACTGAGAAGAAAGATTTGTCACTAGAAGAAAGATTAGAAGCAGCCTTATATTTTATGGGCTATGAATATGATTTATTGTCAGAATTCGTCAATGAAGATGGATCTATCAACAGAATTTATGAAATTAAACAGGAGGTTTTTTAAATGGGTAATAAAGTAACATTTGGTTTAACAAACGTGCATTATGCACTTGCAACACAAGCAGAAGATGGTAGCTGGACTTTCGCTACACCGAAGCGTCTGGAAGGTGCACAAGAAATTACAACTGAAGCCATCGGGGGAAGTTCACAAGTATATGCAGATGATAAAGTCATTGCAACATTGGTATCCAATTCCGGATCGAATGTCACGCTCAAGTTTACAGAAATTGATGAAGCCTTTAAAAAAGATATCTTTGGATTCTTAGAAGATACGAATGGTAACTTAGTTGAAATACTCAATGCAGAGACAAAGACATTTGCACTTGGATATGAGATTCAAGGTGATGTTAAAGCACGTCGTATATGGTATTACTTATGCACAGCAACTCCATCAGGAGACTCGAGCAAATCAAAAGGTGATTCAATTGAAGCTAATTCGATAGAACTTAGTATCACAGCAAGACCAATCGAATCTGGTAACAATCTGATTTTGAGAGTTATTGCTGGTGTGGGTGATAGTAACTATAGTACTTTCTTGACAACAGCACCAACTTTACCAACGTTTATCTAAGGAGTAAAACATGGAAAAAGTACTTAAACTTGGCGATAAGGAGTATCTTCTGCATTCATCACTATTTACGATTATTGATTATCGTAATGTATTCTCAACTGAGTTGTTTAGTGATATAAAAAAACTTGAGAAATCAAGTAGTAAAAAAGAAGAAGATCTTTCAACAGTGATTGATACGATCTTTAGGATCATCTATATACTACACCGACCATTCTACAAACAATCTTATAATGACTTCTTGATGTCGCTCGATTTCTCTCTTTTAAGCAATCAAGATGAATTAGAAAATCTGACGAATGCGATAGGTGAAATGCTCGGTACGTTTCAAAAAGGAACCACACCCCAATCAGACATCAAAAGCAAATGATGAAAATATCACCGCAAATATCATATTTAATCTTGCTCATTTAGGAATCTCTATTGAGGATTCAAAGTGGTTTGATTTAGAGATATACTTTGAAATTGTGGAATTAGAAATGAAAGTAATTAATGGAAAGCATTCATCTAAATATGCAACTCAAAGTGATATTGACAAGTTCTTATTGTAAATACTATTCGATATGATAAAATAGTTTTACATGGGCTATGCCTGTGAATCTTTATGGAGGTGATGACTTTTGAAAAACACATCAAAAATTAGGGTCATCCTTTCTAGAATATGATCGATAGCGAAAGTTATTTGATTAATAGCTAGAATCGTTTGATTCCTAGTCAAACTCTTTTCATAGAGTGTCTAAGGTGCAACTTCGGTTGTGCCTTTTTCTATTCAATAAATTTACACATTAATTGATGTGTTTTCTAAATGCTGGAGGTGAGTATAAATGGCAGAAACAGTCAAAGGATTAAACATTAAATTAACACTTGATGGTAAAGATCTAGAGAATGAACTCAATGGTATAAAGAAAGATCTCAAAGAACAAAATAAAGACCTTAAAACCATTAATACTAACCTGCGTTACGATAGTTCAAATCTAGAACTTTGGAAATCAAAACAAGACAAACTTAACAACATATTATCGACAACTAAAAAGCGACTTGACGCTCAAAACGCAGAACTTGAACAAGCTAAAAAGGCTGTTCAGATTGGCGATATGAGTCAAGAAGAGTTCAATAAACTCAAACGCAATGTACAATACACAGAAGCTGAGATATCAAAATTAAATAATGAGCTTGGTAAAACCAATAGTAAAATCAAAGAATTAAGTAATGCTAAATTTGATAAGATTGGTAAACTTGGTTCAACACTCACAAAATCTTTAACGGTTCCTATTTTAGGAGCCGTTTCTGCTTTAACAGCATTTTCGGTCAAAGCAGCATATACTGCTGATGAAATTGGAGATACAGCTCAAAAGATAGGTTTAACTGCAGAAGCATTTCAAGAGTGGAATCACGTTGCTACCATTATGGGTGTATCGACAGAAAGTCTTAATAAAGGATTTATTAAAGTCAATGGTATCTTAGGTGATATAGCAACTGGTAATGCGGACAAAGTTGTGGATAGTTTAGCTTTGATCGGATTAACTGTTGATGATCTAAAAGGCAAGAATGCTGATGAGGCATTTGAAATTATTAGTGAAGCATTAAGTAAGGTTGAAGACGAAGCCTTAAGAGTTGGTGTTGCTAATGAATTCTTTGGAGAGAAAATTGGAACTGAACTTATACCTATTCTTTCCAGTGAGATTTCTACGATTAACGACTTAAGACAGGAAGCAAGAGATCTTGGTATTGTTACTAATGAGCAAGCAGCACAAGCTGGTGAATTTACAGATGCACTAGATAGAACGAAACAAGCTTTATCAAGTTTAGGTGTAGACATCGCAACAACCATGATGCCAATTTTACAGGCATTGATCATCAAAGTAAGAGATGAGATCATTCCAGTTGTGAAAGATTGGATTGCAAGGTGGAATAGCTTAGATTCTGATACCAAAAAGATGGTTGTTACATTAGTCGGTTTGGTTGCTGCTGTTGGTCCAGTTCTAGCCATTATCGGTAAGGTTGGACCACTGCTTAACATCATTGCCATGACACTTAAAGGTGTCGGTTCTGCGGGGCTTTTCGCTGGTGCAGGTATAAACTTTGCGACGCTTGGAATAGGTGCGCTAATCGCCATTTTAGCGATGGCACTATTTCAAAGTGAAGAGTTCAAAGCGCTTCTTGATAGGCTTATGGAAACCTTTATGCAGCTCTTACCACCAATACTTTCTATCGTAGATGCACTTATGACTGCATTGCAGCCTATCTTAGACGTGATCATTGATCTAGTATTAATGTTGGTTGATTTACTTGTTCCAATTTTAGATGTTATTTTAATGCCACTTATCATGCAAGTAGGTATGTTTGCTGAGATTTTAGAAATGTTAGCACCTCTAATTACAACACTAGGAGAGATATTACAAGCTGTCTTGGTACCGGCAATTAAATTATTAAAAACAGTCCTGGATCCCATTTTAAAAGTTGTACAAAAAATCATCGAGTTCATTCAGAAAATATTCGAATGGATTGGAGATTTGCCATCAAAAATTGGAGACTTCGGTGGGAAGATAAAGAATGTATTCGGCAGTGTAACTGACGACATTAGTAATATTGCTTCTAAAGTTACGAGTGGCATTAGTGATTTTGCAGGAAAAGCTGCAGATAAAGTTGGTGGATTTTTCGGTAAGGTTGGTGGATTTTTTAGTGACACATTTAATCTAAAAGGATCAAGCACAGTCAACAACTCCAATTCGAATTCGTCAACAAGCAACACAAACAATATCACCATCAATACGACATCTCCGACATTCGATATAGACTCCATCAATAGAGCTTTAGGAGGTAATGTGATTTGATTAGGCAATTTTATATAGAAAACAAATATGGTGACACTTACTACTTTAACTATAAAAATCAAACACACATCTCTCAAGTAAGTGGATTAGGGTTTGCTCTCGATTCCAAGTATTTAGAATATCATAACCTTTTTTCAAGGTCAGAATATAAGATTCCACTTTCAGAAATAACGACAACACTTGTATTCTTAAAAGGTTATATAGGATATAAAGCCTTTGTTGATTTCATTAGTAAAAGTGGTGACGACCTAAAGTTATATTATCAAACAGATGCATTTAAGGCATATTGTTTTGTTGATGTAGCAAGCCTAACGAAAGCAGAACTCATTTCGGGCACATTACAAAGTACTATTGTTTTCAAAAAGTTATCACTATGGCTAAGAGAAAAGACTTATGAAATCATAGCAAATGGAACTGCAACCGGCAAAGTATATCCTTATATTTATCCATATCACTATTCAAGTTCATATGAGGGAAAAACATTTATCATTAATGATGGATTGGATGATGCACCTGTTGTCATAGAAATGCTTGGAGATGTAATTGATCCTGAAGTTATAGTCAAGAAGAGCGGAGAGATTGTGGCAACTCTAAGGTTATACATAACTGCTGATAATGCTTCTATTGTAGTTAACGCTATTCCAAGTAAACAGTTAATGACAAAAGAAGAATCAGGTATTGTTACAGACATATATGGATTACAAGATTTTGAAACGGATAATTTTATCTTTCTAGGTCATGGTAATTACGAGTTTGAGTTTAAACCAGGCGTTGCAACTGAAACGATATGTAAAGTAACTGTGCTTGAAGGATATTTAGGGATTTAATATGAAACTATTGTTCTTAGATCGAAGTACTTTGCAGTATAAAGATAATGCATATGTCAGTAAGCAATATGAGATCATTTTAGACATGGTTTTAATTAAGCGATCAACGTTTCAAGTGAACAAGACAGAGATTAATTGTGAAATCGGGGATATTGTCATCCTGAAACATGACACATTCTCATATATAGGTATTCTTGAAAGTATTGAACGATTAGATGATTATACAACGAGTATTAAATCTCTCGATTTTAGGGAGATTTTTAATTTGGATATCATTGCGACCAGTTTTAATGGTGATTTAGCAGACTACTTATATCAAATCATAACGAACTATTTCAAGAACAATTCAGACGCGAGACAAAATTTGTCATATTTAACTGTAAGTAAAGAAACAAGTGTAACAGGAAGTCTGAATTTTGAAACAGATAACATCATTAATATGTCAAAGATATTTGAACTGGTATCAAAGGGATACGGGATTAGTTTCAAAACAGAAGTCATTTATCTTCGAGGAAGAATTACAGGCATTAGGTTTAGGATTATTGGTGTCAATCAAGGAACGATCATCAAGAGTGATTTTTCATCAATCATGCAGATAGAAACCAATGACTCGACCAGTCAACTCGTTAATAAGGTCATTTTCTATCCGAGAAGTGATAATCAAACTTATCTCAATGCTAGAACGTTTTATCTACTAACAACTGGAGATATCACAGAAGATAGCTCGTCTGATCTAAGATATACAAGTGTGATGTCAAAGAGCTATTTTTATACAGATAACGAATACTTATCTCTTGAAACAAAAGCAAGAAGTGAAATGGTCACGTCAAAACTAGATCACAACATTACTTTTATGATTGATATGAACAATAACATTTTTGTACCGTTCAAAAACATTAATTTAGGTGATTATGTATCGTTTATTCATAAAGGTAAAACCTATGATTCAGTTATAACTGGAATTGAATTTAGAGATTCAATGAAATATGCAACGATAACGTTAGGAGAATACAGAGTGAAACTCACAGAAAAAATACAACTGCTCAGTAAAAATACTGGCAGTACTTCAACAAGTAATATCACAATTACAAATTCAAATATCGATGGAGGTGAATTCTGATGGGTCTACAAAAAATCACATTTGAAGGTGGCAATGTTACAGCTAAGATTGATTCAGACTTGTATCATTTTCTTTTTTCAAGCGATGTTGGCATTTTAAAAGGATTAAAGAGCGAATGTAGTTTTACTTTAGCAAACAACACCATTACATTTAGTGATGGATATGTTTCGATTTATGGACGTATCATCTATATGGAAAATTTGACAACAATCGGTATTACTCCTGACTCAAGTAAATATGGATATGTCGTTCTTGGGGTAGATAGTTCGAGTAACACAGTCAGTTTGTATTTGAAAGAACAAGTCGGGGGATATCCATCTTTAACGATGACAAATTTACTTTTAACTGATGGATTATATGAACTTGTATTGTGCGCTTATACAAAAACGACAACATCAGTGACTCTAACGAGTTATACACGAAAGATGATTAGTAATGATAAAGGACGTGTTGATTCATTAGATGATGAAATATTTAACCATTACCTACCTGTTAGAAAGCAATTGACCTTAGTATCCGCAGGAACTTATCGGTTCTCAGGTACAAACTCAACTGAACTGAGTCAAGCAATCTTATATGTGACAATCAACAATCATACTGTTATTACATTTCCTGGTGAGCAGATGTTCTTATTTATTGGATCTAATACATCAATTTCATATAGATATGCATCAGGAGATTATTCATTAAGCGTTGTTTATGAAAATGGAATCGTGACTTTAACAACCGGAAATACGACACACAACATTACCAGTGTGTTTATGAAAAAATAGGAGGAAAATAAATGGCAACAATTCAAATTAAAAGAAGAACCTCAGCAGGAACTGGTCCTCTTGTAGGTACAACAGGCACTGTCAAAGCTGGTGAACCACAAGTAGATTTTAGTGGTGAACATCTCTATATAGCAAAAGCAGATAAGGTTGCAAGTGTATCTGTTCCGTTAGCGGAATCAGATTATTTAAAAATCCCAGGAGTAGCTAAAGTTGATGCTCAAATCGATACAAAGATTACGGCATTGAATCTAGGGACGGCTTCAACTAAAAACACAGGAACAGGAAATGGCAACATTCCTATATTGGATTCGAACGGTAAGTTAGCAGATAGCGTTGTCCCAAAGATTGCACTTACAAATACGTTTGTAGTCGCAAGTCAGACTGCTATGCTCGCATTATCTACTGCACAGGAAGGTGATGTTGCTGTTAGAACAGACTTAAACAAATCATTTATCTTAAAGGCAGCGCCATATTCAACGTTAACGAACTGGCAAGAACTTCTAACACCAACGGATGCAGTGACGAGTGTCAATGGATCTACAGGAGCAGTATCCATTACACTTGCAGGTCTAGGTGGTGTTGCATCATCTACATATGACACGCATGTTGCCAGTAATCTTCATCTAACAACTAATCAGAGAACCATTTTAGATAATGTAAAAATCACTGAAATAATCGATACGGATGGGATTGCTCTTGCTGCTTCTGAAGCTGCGTATGCCAGTGCGGTCATCACTGATGGTCTTGTATTTTATCCCATCATCGATACAGGTTATACACCAGATAAAATTAAGTATAAACTCGGTATCGATGCAAGTAAAATTCTGCAGCCATCTTCAATTATTGATGGTGGTACATATTAATGGCTATCATCAGAGTCAAGCGTGGATCCACCACACCAACAACGTCTAATTTGGCCTATTTAGGTGAGCTTGCCTTTGACTATAGCAATGAGGTGCTCTATGCAAGAGGGGTTTCATCTGTCATAAAAATCGGTGGAGAACTTGAAAAAGTGTATTTTTATCAAGGATATTCATATTATCATAGTTTATCCTATGCGTTTGATCCAGATTACATCTATAAAGTGCATGTGATTGCTTCTACACAAGGTTCATCTTTGGACACATCGGACACCTATATTTACTACAGAACATCTTCATTATCAAATTTACCTGGCTCATATATTAGTCATCACGTAAATACTCAAGATACTACGCATGATAAAAGCTCAGTTACAAACACCACTGCTCAATACATTGAGGATAGTTATGTTTCTGGACCAACGATAACAAGTGGTATTACAAAGGTAATTGACTTTGAAATATCACCGACATTTAAGTCCAGTTATCTGGATACCCAACAGTGGGTTGCATATGGAAAGAGTATAACCACATTAGCAGGTCAAGGAGATGGCACAATCAAGATGGTAGATTTTGCGCATTCCGTTTATGGAGCTCTTGCAGCGCTATACATAAACCCAGGTATGTCCATTGGTTCACCTGATAGTATCTCTGTAACGATTTATAGAATGAAAAGAAAGTAGGAATCAAAATGGCGATTATTAAAGAACTAAGTACGAAGTTTGGAATTGGGGCATCCTATCATCGAATTACAGCATTTAACATCAGTTATGCAAACAAGAAGATCACAATTTGTGTTGCGTCCTATTTATCCAAAGAAGCGAGAGCAAATAAGAATGAGCCAATAGAAGAATTGGACATCTCAATTCCATTTTCCGACTTCACATCGTTTTTAGATGTTAATCCAATCGTTCAAGGATATAAATGGCTAAAACAAAATGTCATAGGGTTTGAAGACGCAATTGATGACTATGATGTGATTGAACCAAAACTTCCTGAATCCATAGAGGAGGTAGAGCTATTTGAGTGATATATTTAACATGATTGAAGGGGTGTTTCCAAATACGGAGATACTCCTTATTTATTATGGAGGTTCGATCGCGTATGGATTAGACAGCTATTCAAGCGATAAAGATGTCACAGTTATCTTAGATGGATTTCGAGGTAACCTACATATAACGCTTGGCGAGTATGATCTATTTGTATTTGCGAAGGATCGTTTTATTCAAAGGCAGCAATTTGATGAATCCATTATTGCTTACCATAGAGCTGCTGCAGACAATGTAATGAGTATAGAACGAACACTTATCTATATCAATCCATCTTTTCAAGAAACGCTTAATCAGCTTCTAGTTTTTGAGGATAAGGAATTTATGCTTAATCATATCGCAGCAGAACTTGAATATGGTCGCATGCGTTTCGAAGTAAACACCAACTTTAAGTCCCATTATCATGTTTTCCGGATTAGAGGAATGGTTGATCATTACGAAAAAACTGGAAAGTATGAGCTTGTTGTTGAAGAACCTTGGTTTACTAAGATGATGGACTTTAAAAATAATTGGGATAATGAAATCGCACAAAACTATGTAGATGAGATCAAAGAACAATTAGACTACCTTGAAAATTACCGAAACGAGATGATGAAAAATGGACTGGGATAACCTATTAAACTTATTTAGAATGGAGAATCTAATATATTGGATAGTTACCATGATTGTGGTCATTTTAACTACAATTAAGCAATTCAACAAGCAAGAAAAAAATAATAAGTCAAAAAATGATGAAATCATGGTCAACCTACAAAAAATAGAAAAGCAAAATGTGAAAATGATTAACTTGCTTGAACTTCATTCTCAAGACATAAAATCGCTAAAGAAAGATGTGAATGTATTGGAACATCGTGTGTCAAGATTAGAAGATTCACAAGTTAATATCTATAAACACTTAGGAGGAAAAGAAAATGACAACGCTTGAAATATTATTACTCATAGCATCTCTGTTGCTTCTTGCACTTTATGTGACATCAAAAATGGGTAAAAATCAATCACTTAATGAGATAATCAATGAGGTCAAACAAGATCTTAAAGACACTGCTGAAAATGTATATGATTTGGTAAGTAAAGCAAAAGATGTTATCTTCGATGAAAGCATCCAAAAAACGATTAAAGAATTTATTATGATCGTAGAAGAAAAAAATCAGTTAGCTAAAACTAAGGGTGAGACATATCTTAATGGCGATGATAAAAAGTTAGCTGTTATCTCACGTTTAAGTGAATGGGTAAGTAACATTACAGGATCAACGGAGAAAGCAGTTGAATTTGTCGAAACGAATCAATCAAAGATTGAAGCAATCATAGATGATTATGTATCATTTAGTAACAAGATGCAAGGTAAAGAGACTTTATCTGAAGCAGAAAAAATTATCAAAGAGCAATTAAATAAATAATCACAGACCTCATGTACAGGAAATTATCCTTAACATGAGGTTTTTTTTATTTTTTACCGGCAAAACGGACCTTACCTCGCCATTTAGCTAGTGAAGGAGGTTGATCTTATGATTGATGATGTAAAAAATAAGATAAATGAGTTGAAAGAAAAAGGATATGGATACAAAAGAATTGCTAAAGAGTTATCTATGACTGCGAGTGCAGTAAGGTATACACTTGCAAAAATATCAGAAGAAGATTTACTTGTTAGCACATGCAAATATTGTGGAATCACCATGAAGTCGGTTAAGGGAAAGAAGAAAAAGGTATTCTGTTCAGATCATTGTAGGTATCAGTTTTGGAATCAACATCGAAAAGAGAGAAAACGCCATGAAACGTTCTAATCTCGAAAAGTATATTTTGTCCATAACTCCCATAAGATTAATGCTCGAAAAAGAAATCATGACAAAGCAAGATTATCAAAAAGCTGAGTCACACTTGGCAGAAAAGTATTGTATCAAAAAAGGTAATCTGTACCGACTTATTGACTTGACTATACCTTCAAAAAGAGTGATATATAGTGTGTCGGAAGAGGAGGTAAATCATGGCAAAGAAAACAGTAACAAAAGTAAACACATTACCAAAATTAGCGAGTAAAAAAAGAGTAGCTGCTTACGCTAGAGTTTCAAGTGGTAAAGATGCGATGCTTCATTCACTTTCAGCTCAAGTCAACCATTATAAGAAGATCATACAAGAGAATGCTGAGTGGTTGTTTATAGGTGTTTATGCAGACTCGGCATTAACAGGAACTAAGGATTCAAGAACAGAGTTTCAACAACTAATAAAGGACTGCAGAGCTGGTAAGATTGATATGATCATCACGAAATCTATATCAAGGTTTGCTAGAAACACAGTTACATTATTGAAAACAGTAAGAGATCTTAACACGATCAATGTTGATGTATTCTTTGAGGAACAAAACATTCATTCCATTAGCGGTGAAGGAGAGATGATATTAACCTTTCTTGCTACATTTGCTCAAGAAGAATCAAGGAGTGTTTCAGAAAATATGAAATGGAGAATCAAGAAAGATTTTGAACAAGGAATCATGTGGGGAGGCAAACCTTGCTTGGGATATGACCTTGAAAATAAACGATTGATTCTTATTCCACAAGAAGCTAAGATTGTTCAATTGATTTATCAATTATATATTGATGGCAATGGGGATGAACAAATATGCAAAATACTTACATCAATGGGTGTTATACCAAAGACCGGTATCAGATGGCACTGGTCAACCATCAGATATATTCTTTCTAATTACAATTACACAGGTGATTTAATATTGCAAAAAACGTATCGTGAAAATCACTTGTCTAAAAAGAAAAGAATGAACACAGGTGAATTTGATAAATATCTCATAAAGGATGACCATGATCCAATTATTACGAAGGAGTTATTTAACAAGGCACAAAGAATCAGACAAAAGCGACTAAGTAAAATTAAGGCAAACCCAGCCAAAAAGAAATACGATTTTTCTGGAATGTTAAAATGTGGTATTTGTGGGAGAGGTTATTCACATAAAAATACGGCATCAAATGAAATATGGAAGTGTTCGTATTCGATTAAAAAAGGCATTGAAGCATGTGATTCCAAACAAGTACCTAATGATAAACTTATTGAAGCAACCAATTACATATTAGATAGAAATCAGTTTGATAAGCAGATCATGAAATTGAAAGTATCAATGATTGTTGTAATGCCTAATAAAAAACTTGAATTTCATATGAAGGATAAAACGATTAGAGAATATCAATGGAAAGAACGTTCAAGAAGTGAAATCTGGACCCCAGAAATGAGGGAACAAGCAAGAATAAGAGCGGTCGAACAACTCAAAGGTGGTGTAAATAATGGCTAAAGTTACAGTAATTCCATCAACGATCAATCCATTAACACAAATGCCACTTGATCAGATTTCCGTTAAGAAAGTCGCAGCTTATGCCAGAGTTTCAACGAACTCAGATGAGCAGTACACAAGTTATGAAGCTCAAGTCAGTTATTATATGAAATTCATCCAGGATAAGCCGAATTGGGACTATGTGAATGTTTATGCTGACGAAGGCATATCGGGTACTAATACGAAGAGACGAGTTGGTTTTAACAAGATGATAACAGATGCTCTAAATGGAAAGATTAATCTTATCATTACCAAGTCGATATCTAGGTTTGCTAGAAACACACTAGATACCATTTCTTATGTTAGGAAGTTAAAGGACAATGGCATTGAAGTGTTCTTTGAAAAAGAGAATCTCTGGACGCTTGATCCTAAGAGCGAACTCATCTTAACCATTATGGCATCCATCGCTCAAGAAGAATCACGCTCAATCAGTCAAAACGTGACATGGGGTAAGAGAGTCAGTTTTCAACAAGGTAAGGTGTCATTTGCCTATAAATCTTTTCTAGGCTATAAGAAAGAAGATGATAAGATTGTGATTGATGAAGATCAAGCAGTGATTGTAAAAATGATTTACAGGATGTTCTTGGTTGAAGGTAAGACAGCAACAGGTATAGCAAACTATTTGAAATCAAAACAAGTAAAAACCCCGACAGGTAAAACGAATTGGACCAAAAACAATGTGAATTCAATTCTTACCAATGAGAAGTATAAGGGGGATGCATTACTCCAAAAAACATTTACAGATAACTACCTTGAACATTCAGTAGTTAAGAACACCGGTCAAATACCACAATATTATGTTGAGAATAACCATCCAGCAATCATTGACAGAGATATGTGGGAACTGGTTCAAATTGAACTTAAACGAAGAGAACGAATTGGTGCTAAATACTCATCATCGGACATATTTGCATCGAAACTGATATGTGAGGACTGTGGTGGATTCTATGGCAAAAAGAAATGGCATTCCAATAGCAAATACTCAAGATTTATCTATCAATGCAATAACAAGTTCCATAAGCATAAAGACAAATGTATGACTCCGAATCTTAAAGAAGAAGACATTAAATTGAAATTTATCAGAGCTTACAACATCGTTATGGAAGATAGAAAAAGAATCATTCAAGACTCAGAAGAAATCATCGAATTACTGACTGATACAAAAAAGATTGATGATGAAATTTCAGATATGGATGATGAACTATTCGTAACTTCAGAGTTGGTAAGTAAGCTGGTGAATGAAAACTCTAAAACAAGTGATAGCATAGATAATTACAACAAGAAGTATGAAGAGTTATCAAATCGCTACGAAAAATTGCAAGCCAAAAGAGAAGAATTGCTTAAACAAAGAAATGACAGACAAGGACAAGCACTTAGAATGAAAGCTTTTATTGCAAGCCTATCTGAATCTGAAGATGAACTTAGTGATTGGAACGAGCGAATTTGGATGCTCTTAGTTGAAGGGGCAATAGTACATAGAGATTCGCGAATAACTTTTAAGTTTTTAAACGGTGAAGAAGTGACAATAGTATAAAAAAAGAAATCTATCAATAGAGAAATCGGTTGGTTTATGAGTATTTATAGACAATAATATACAAAATAAAAATGTAAAATGTTTCTAAAAGTTGACAAAGATGTTTTATTGGACTGGTATGGTTTTAGAACAGTGGGTTGTGATATCATATGCATAGAAAAATGAAAGGTATAAACCCCATGCCAAGCAATAATAGTAAATACTCAGATATATGATATGACTATTAATGAGATGCTGTATTTGATATAAGGAAAGATTAGAATGGTTTTACTCATATTTACTTTCGTGAATAATTGTCATCTTCCACTGCAGAATCAATTCTGGAAATTGATTCTTGGGGTGCTTTCTAATTTGAATTAATGAAGGATTAAGAAATCAACAAGGCGTCAGTCAACTGAGAAAGACACATTACTAATCACTTTGTGCCTCCGATAATGACAAGTATGTTATACTTAATACAAAGACTGGAAAAACTATTACATTTATTGGAGGTATGTAAATGAATAAACTCGTTGTATTATGGAAAGATGATAATCTTATCAACATTCAGGAAATGGTAACACCATATATCATTGCTTCCAAAAAGAATGGTTGGTGGGATGAATTAGAAGTAATCATTTGGGGTGCTTCGCAAAAAAAAGTTGTAGAAAGCGAAGAAATCCAAAGAAGAATCAAATTAATGATCAAACAGGATATTCCAGTATACGCATGTCGAAAATGTGCAGAGGATTTAGGCATTGCTGAATTACTTAAGAATTTGAACATCAATGTGCTATATACTGGAGAATTATTGACAGAGCGATTGAAATCGGAAGCTACTGTCATTACACTATAAATGAAAGAGGTGTTATTATGGAAAAAGAAATACTAAGAAGAACAATGCGAAGTGTTAATGGACGAAATGGATATATCAAATCACAAGATCGTGAGTTCAAGCTAGATTTAGCTATCCCAGCAGAAATGGGAGGAACACATGATGCAACCAAATCAAATCCTGAAGAACTATTTGCTGCAGGATATAGTTCTTGTTTTTCAAGTTCTATGCAATACATTATGCAGACTCAAGAGATCAAGTTCCAAGATTTTTATGCTGAAGCCACATGTAAACTGATTAAAGACGAAGAAAATGGCGGGTTTAAGTTTTCTATTGTTATGAAAGCTGGCATCGATGGAGTGAGCGAAAAAGTCAAAAAAGACATCATCAACAAAGCCTATCAATTTTGCCCATATTCACGTGCTATTCGCGGCAATGTCGATGTTCAAATCATCATAGAATAGAGGGTACACAAATGTCATGGATTAAAGAAGTCAGCGGCGAAGATAATCCGCTGTTAAAAAGAATCTACCAAGGTGCAGAAGATAGGACGAAAGAACCTACAGCTAATGTACTTAAGGTTCACAGCCTGAGACCTGAAGTGTTAAGCATTCACATGAAATTATATGAACAGATTATGTTTAAGGAAGGGAAACTTTCTAGAAAACAAAGAGAAATGATTGGTGTAGTTGTTTCCAATTCAAATCAATGCAGTTATTGCGTTGGGCATCACGGTGCTGCATTGTCCCATGTAACACAGGATATCGAATTGATGAACAAGGTTGTCAATGATTATTCAAAAGCTGGATTAAACAAATTGGACCTTGAAATCTGTCGATATGCAGAGAAATTGACCAAAGAGCCTTACAAAGTTGTCGAAGAAGATATTTTTAGACTAAGAGAACTCGGCCTAGATGATCGGACCATTTTCGATGTCAATCATATCATTGCCTATTTCAATTATGTCAATCGAATTGTTCACGGTCTTGGCGTTGATTTAGAAAAAGGAGGATTATAATTATGAATAAATATATATTACCAGGATTGGTGGCCAATGCTGCGACATTAGGCATACACTGGATTTATGATTATCAATATATTGAAGCGTTGAGCAAAAAAGGTTCATTGCTATTTAGGTTACAAAGCAAAAAAGTGTACGATGAAGCTGAAGTATCGTATTTCAGTTACCCTCACCAGCAACTTGGTGATGTAACTGTTCAGGGCGATATACTAAAGTGGTTGTATCAAGCAATGAAATCAAACCCCAATTTCAGCCAACTTGATTATTCCAAGATGCTTTACCAACAATTCAAGCCGGGCGGAACATATAGTGGGTATGTGGAAAGTTATGCAAAAAAGCATGTGTTGAAAATATTGGCTAATAGTATTGATGTTGATGTACAGGATATACCAGTCATGGATGACCATTTGGTCGGATTCATGCCTTATTTAGTATCTAAAGAACTGGGTCTCAATACAAAAAAAGCTTGGGAATTGACACAAGTCTATTCCCAAGATGAAGACTATTATACTTATTTTAAGATGTTTGACCATTTGTTTGAATTGCTAGAGACAAAAAGTCTTAAAGTGGCCATTGAGTCGGTCATAAATGAAGGACCGGCAAAATATCAAACAGCACTTCACAAAGCAATTGAAATGGATGATCCAAATCAATTCATCGAGGCGTATTCTGGCAGAGCTTGTGCAATCAAGTATTCCATCCCTTTGATTATACACATCTTATATCATACAGATAATTATGAAGAAGCAGTTAAGTATAATGCTTTATTGGGTGGTGCTGTATCTGACAGAAATACAATGATTGGAGCCATTTTTGCTCAAGTATCTGAAGTGCCGCAAGAGTGGATTGAAAAAGTAGCAAGACAAATCAAACTTTGATTTGATTGGCCGCGACTAATAGTGGATCCCACACAGGAGAAAACGGTGGAGCATAGGCAAAGTCTAATTGTGAGAACTCACTTGCAGTTAGACTTTTTGTTATGGCCAAAGCCATGATATTTATACGATCAGAGACGCCCTTTTCTCCGACGAGTTGTGCACCTTTTAAAATTCCTGTTTTTTTCTCAAAAACGATGCGCATGAATAAATCTACAGCACCAGGATAATATGAGGTTTGGTGTTTAGCAGTGATATCAACATAGTCGTAATCTAAGTTCAATCTGTTTGCTTCATCGATACCAATACCAGTTTTTGCAAATGCAAGGTTAGCAACTTTAATGATGTTTGAACCAATGATTCCAGGGAAAGAAGATTTGATTCCAGCAATGTTTTCGCCAACAATTCGACCCGTTTTATTGGCATGTGTACCAAGCGGAACAAAGACATTTTCGTTCTTGATTTGGTGATGATAAGCAGCGCAGTCACCAGCAGCAAAAATGTTTTTCAGTGATGTTTCGCAATGCTCATTAATGACGATGGCACCGTTTCTCAGCATGTCGATTCCAGTTTCCTTTAAGAATCCAGTATTTGGCCTTACACCAATAGATTCGATTACAAAATCAACCGCATACTTCCCTTTATCTGTAACAACGTTAACATGATTGTTTTCCAGTTCATAAGACTGCAAGTTTTCATCAAGATGGATTTGTACACCAATAGTTTCAAGTGCATCCTTTGCTTTTTTAGCTACATCAAAATCATAAACATTAAGTAGTTGATTTCCACGTTGAATGATGTGAACAGTTAATCCTTTGTGCGCTAAATTTTCTGCCACCTCTACACCGATATAACCACCACCAATAATAGCAACTTGTTTGCCAGGTTGAACAAACTCTTTTATCAATCTCATGTCAGGGAGTTGATTAAGTACGAAAGGTTTGACTACGTCACTACCTGGGACTCTGGTTCTATTTGCAGTCGTTCCGGTTGCAATTACTAATTTGTCATATTCGTCAGTAAGTATCTCATTTGTAACAAGATTCCGCACTTCTACTTGTTGTTTTGCTACATCGACTCGGATGACTTCATGCTCTAAAAAAACATCGATACCTTGTTTCGTAAAATCACTTTGATATCTTGCGATAAGTCTGCTTTCATTAGTTACGATATCACCTAAGTAGTATGGCATTCCACATCCGCTATAACTTAAATCAGTGCCTTTCTCATATACATGAATGATATGAGATGGATCTAATCTTTTTAATTTAGCTGCCGTAGTCATGCCTGCAGCAACTCCTCCAATTATAATTGTTTTCATATGGCCCTCCAAATATATAATAAATTATAACACTCATTTTCATTCATGTCTAATAACTAGGCTTATTGATTTAAAAATTCGATCTTATGTAAAGCGAAATCTAGCTACGTACTAAATGATTACAATCAACTACTAATAGTATAGAAAGTACGAGTTACCATAATTAGTAAATAAAACAATTTGACGAAGTAAATGAAATCACTGAGCAATATGAAGTATTAAAATATTCACTTTCTGTCGAGCAAAATCTATTATTAAAAATCATTGATCAATAATGAGAGTTTCAAATACAATATCAAAACATTTGATAATTCTGATAAAATGACGAGAAAAACTTGAACTATGTTCAATTTTTACATTATATGTTATATAATTAAGTCATATTGGCTGTGTAATGAATCAAATATTGATTGGCTTATTAACACCTGATGAACTCGATTGTTCACAAATCATTGTTAATAAATTCAAATAATTTTTCCACCAAAAATTACAAAAGGTTGGTGTTATCATGAGATCCTTAAAAGAATAATTATAGTATATCTCCTTTTATTACTGACGATGGTAACAGTCGGTTTAGAAGTTAATGCGGAAGCTGGAGAAGATAGAACTGTATATTTAAGTGCAACGGAATATGATTATCCGCCTTTTTCTGTGACCGATAACGGCGAAGCCGATGGGTTTTCTGTTGAACTATTAAAAGCTGTTGCTGAAGAAATGGGAATAACTGTTACTTTTAAAATCGATCAATGGTCAGTCTTGAAAGAAGAACTTAAAAATGGAGAATTAGATATTCTTCCTTTGGTCGGATACACAGAAGAACGAGATGAAATATATGATTTCACTATCCCTTACATTGTTATGCGGGGGAATATCTTCGTCCGAAAAGGGGATGATAACATACAATCTCAAGAGGATTTGTTTGGAAAAGAAGTCCTTGTTCTAGATGGCGACAACTCACAAGAATGGGCGTGGTCTATTGGGTTGAATTCAGAATTAACTGCAACAACTACTTATTTAGAAGCATTTCAACTTTTGGCTAGTGGTGAGTATGATGCTGTTTTAGCTCAAGGGCTTGTTGGAGAAAAACTGATTAGTGATCATGGGTTGGATAATATTACACCGGTATATGTTTACGACGATAACGGAGTAAATCGATATAAATTAAACCTGGAAGGGTATGAACAAAAGTTTTGTTTTGCAGTTGTAGAGGGTGATAGTGAATTGCTTTCAATCCTTAATGAAGGATTAGCAATTGTATCTGCAAATGGAACCTATGATGAATTGTATGCGAAATGGTTTCCATTCTTGATTGAAAATGAGGGTGTTTCCACCGAAGATATTATTCGATATGTTCTGTATGTGCTGATTCCTGTTTTAGTACTGCTGATTTCTGCTTATATTGTTACTACAAAACGAACAATAAAAATTCGCACGAATGAAGTTGTAAAAGAAAAAGAACGTTCAGAAAGATACCTCCATGACTTGATTTTATCTGGGAAAATCTTTGAAACAAGTATTGAAAATGCACCAGTTCCAATTATGATACACCTTGAGGACGGAACTGTTTTTAATTTGAGCAAAACTTGGACAGAACTGACAGGTTATCAACAAGAAGATATCCCTACTATTTATGACTGGACAGAGAAAGCATATGGAAGCAAGAAAGAAGATGTGCAGGTATTTATATCGAAGTTGTACTCATTAACCGAAACACAACATGATGGTGAGTTCGAAGTAAATACAAAAGACGGCCATCGACTAATTTGGGATTTTTACTCAACTACAATAGGAGATTTGCCTGATGGAAGAACAGCTGTAATGAGTGTTGCAGTAGACATAACAAAGCGTCAAGAGATGAATCGACTACTTAAAGAAAGTGAACAACGATTTGAAGCGCTTCATAATGCATCTTTTGGAGGTATAACTATCCATGACAAAGGACTTATACTTGATTGTAATCAAGGCCTTGAGGATATAACGGGCTACTCAAGAGATGAACTTATCGGTATGGATGGACTGTTATTGATTGCCCCCGATTATAGAGAATTTGTTATGGATAAAATCGCTTCTGGGTATGAGAAAACTTATGAAGCATATGGAATTAGAAAGAATGGAGAAATATTTCCGCTGAGATTGGAAGGTCGAAACATTCCTTACAAAGGGAAACAGGTTAGAGTTGTTGAATTTAGAGACATCACGGATCAGAAAAAAGCCGAACAAGCTCTAATTGATAGCGAAACTCGATTCAAAACATTGTACGATAAAGCACCGATGGGATATCAATCACTTGATGCAAATGGGTGCATATTAGAGGTCAATCAAACATGGCTTGATATGCTTGGATATCAAAAAAATGAAGTTCAAGGGAAGTGGTTTGGTAATTTCTTAACGTCTGAATATCAAGAAAAATTTAGAAAAAGTTTTGAAGTGTTCAAACAAGTAGGAAAAGTCAACCGGGAATTTGAACTGGTTAAGCGTAATGGTGATATTGCCATAGTAGAGTTCAAAGGTTTGATTGGATATGACAAAAACCATCAATTCGATAAAACATTTTGTGTGCTTAGAGATACTACTGAACAACATCTTTTGCAGAAAGAACAGATAAAGAAACAAAGAGCTATCGAACATTCCAGATACTTGATGAACTATATTATCAAGCATAATAACGCTGGTGTTGCTGTTCATGACAAAGATCTGAATTATATTTTTGTAAGCCAAAAATATTTAGACCAATATGGACTTAAAGATAATGTAATAGGTAAACATTATTATGATGTATTCCCTGACTTACCTCTAAGCTGGCGCAAAGCACATCAAAAAACACTAAAAGGAAACGTGTTTAAAAATGATAGAGATCTGTTTGTTCGAGATGACGGAACCCGATTGTGGACGAGATGGGAGTCGAGACCTTGGTATGATGAAGAAGGAGAAGTTGCTGGCATAATCATTTATACAGAAGTGATTAACGATTGGATTGAGGCTCAAGAGCAAAAAGAGTATTACTTCAAACATGATCGGTTAACCGGATTAATCAGTCGTCAATTATTTGAAGAACAGATAAGTAGTTTCGATCAACAACATAATCTGCCGATTTCATTAATTAATTTCGATATCAATGGACTCATTATCGTTAATGAAGCATATGGGCATAAATATGGCGACGAATTTCTTAAATATGTTTCAAAGACACTAATAGATGTTTTTAAGGAACAAAATCAAATTTCAAGAGTAGGGGGCGATCAGTTTGCTGTCATCTTAAAAAACACAAGCAAAGAAGACGCTTTAAGTAAAGCAAGAGATGTAGCGAATTTGATTAAAACCTATAAGATAAGAGATATTCAGTTATCAATCTCATATGGCGTTGCGACAAAAGTTACAGAAGAGGATATCAATAAATTGTTTTTAGTAGCTGAGAACAATATGTATTCGAATAAGATTTTTGAATCACAGTCATATAGAAATAACTCAATTAAGTCAATGATTAAAGCCTATCATGAAAAAAATCCAAGAGAAGAAGAACATTCCAATCGAGTTTCAGTGTTGTGTGAAAAGTTCGGTATAACTCTTGGAATGAGTGATGATGATATTAATAAACTCAAAGCTATCAGCCATTTGCATGATATTGGGAAAATAGCTATTGATGAAGCCATTTTAAATAAGCCAGGAAAACTCACCGAGGATGAATGGGAAATCATTAAAAAACATCCCGAAATTGGTGCGCGAATCATTTCAAGTTCTGACGAGTATGCAGTGATTGCCGATGATATATTATCACATCATGAAAGATGGGATGGTAAAGGATATCCACGAGGATTGAAAGGGGAAGACATTCCATTAAGAGCTCGTATGATTGCAATTATTGATTCATATGACGCAATGACTTCCGATAGACCATACCGCAAAGCATTAAGCCAAAAAGAGACGATTGAAGAACTTTATCGTTGTAGTGGAACACAATTTGATTCTGAACTTGTTGATGTTTTTGTCAAACAAGTTATTGAGTTTAACCCAGAATCATAATTTCATAGACTTCAGATAGATGCTTAGAAGTTTTTAAAGAGAGGTATTTTTATGATGAATCATGAATTGAATTTAATTTCCATCATTGAGTCAGTTAATGCGATAATTTGGGAATATGATATTGCTCAAGATCGTTGGGTTTATGTTTCACCTCAAACTCAATCGATTTTAGGTTTTGCACCTGAAGAGTGGGTTGATTTAGATTTTTGGGTGGAACATGTTCATTCTGATGACAGAGTGTGGGCTAAAGATTATTGTTTAACTGCTACAATGCAAGGAAAGAACCATATATTTGAATATCGATTTATGAAAAAAAATGGTGGTTTTGTATGGTTAAGAGATGAAGTTGTTGTTATTATGGAACATGGTAAACCAATAAAACTCAGAGGATTTATGGCTGATATTACTGACTTGAAAGAACGAGAAGAGAAAATAAGATACATCAGTTTTCATGATGAATTAACAGGTTTATATAATCGCCGGTATTTTGAGGAAGAATTAAAACGAATCGATAATCCAACAAATTACCCGATCACTATACTATTTTGTGATATAAATGAGTTGAAAAAAATCAATGATACGAAGGGTCATCAACAAGGAGACGAAGTGATTAAAAATATTGCAACTCTATTAAGTGAACATAGTAGATCCAACGATATTGTTACTAGATGGGGAGGAGATGAGTTCGCCATTATTATGCCTAAGACCTCTTCAAAGGATAGTGAAAACTATATTAATAGAATAAGAAGCTGTATGTCTAATATGAAATATTACTACGGAAAGATTCCTTTTGCGATTGGACGAAGCACAAAAACATCAATAAATGAAGACATAATGAATGTGTTTAGAAATGCAGAAATAATTATGTATGAAGACAAAACTAATTCAATCGGATGATTGTTTGTTTTGGCTAGAGGATGAAATGGCATTCACTTACTTTTGATAGAGTGTTAAGTGTTTAAAGCTTGTTTCGATTCCCAACACTAGCTAGATCTTTCACATACTATTTTGACATAAATAAATTATGCACATAAGTTGCCTAGAAATAAAACCTCTAAACTAAGCCATAATTTAGGGGTGCGTAGATTTTGACAAGGGTGCGTAAAATCCTATTAGGGGTGCGTAATTGTATTAAAATAGGTCATGCAACCCATATAACAAGCATTAGTCTGATACAATTGAGTATCAGGCTTTTTTGTCTTTGTTAAAACATTTAGTATATTAGAATTTGTACTAGACCTCACTGGAAATCAATATATGTTAACCCATTATAGTACAAAATTCAAAATGCTTACACGATTACATCTCAAATTACACGATTTAATTATCATTTACACGATTTGAGGTTTTTTACATGATTATAACGTGTAAATTGATTATCGTTGAGATTTTTCAATATTAATTGGAATATAACTTACACATAAATTGGAATAAAAACTTTACAATTATTGGAATTGGTGTATACTATAAGTGGAGGTAATAATTATGATTCCTGATAATTATAAGAAAAGAATTATTGAAAAAGAACTTGAAGCTAAAATGAAATACAGTGGAGCTGTAGTTATAGAAGGTCCAAAGTGGACTGGTAAATCTACTACAGCTGAACTTTATTCTAAAACTATTATTAAATTGCAGAATCCTATTACAAAAAAACAGTATCAGACTTTAGCAACCATTTCAAAAGAAGAAGTACTTTCTGGTGAAAAACCAATTTTATTTGATGAATGGCAGGAAGTTCCTGAAATTTGGGATTTTATAAGACTTGATATAGATGATAACAAATATAAAGGTGCATATTTACTTACAGGCTCGACAAAGAAACAAAACATTAACATATCTCATACAGGAACGGGAAGAATTAACTCTATCTACATGCGTCCTATGAGCTTATTTGAAAGTGGAGATTCTATAGGCTCGGTCTCATTAGCCGAATTATTTGAAGGCAAAAAAATCAAAGTAGCAAAATCTAATACAAGCATTAATGACATCGCTCACTATATATGTCGCGGTGGATGGCCAGGCAGTCTGGAATTACCTTTAAAAGAACAACTTGCTATTCCTAAAGACTTACTTGAAAGTATTATATCAAAAGATGTAGATGAAGTTGATGGAACCAAAAAAGACAAAGATAAAATTAGAAAACTCATTCGCAGTTATGCAAGAAATATATCAACATTAGCAACTAGTAAAACTATATATATAGATCAAGAAAACGAAGGTATTTCTATTGACTATAAAACATACGAAACCTATACAAATGCACTTCAAAGATTATATATTATAGAAAATATCAAAGCTTGGTCTCCAGCTATTAGAAGCGCTAGTACAATAAGAACATCAGATAAAAAGCAATTTGTTGATCCTAGTATAGCTGTAGCAGCACTAGGGTTGTCAGTAGAAAAATTAAAACAAGACTTTGAAACATTTGGGTTCTTTTTTGAGTCTATTTGTTCTAGAGATATAAGAGTCTATGCTCAATCCTTAGATGGTGAAGTTTATCATTACAATGATTCATCTGGATTAGAAGTGGATTTAGTTATTGAGTTGAGGGATGGCAGATGGGCTGGTATCGAGGTGAAATTAGGTGAAAATGAAGTTGAAAAGGCTGCATCAAATCTTCTAAAAATTGCAAACATTCATAAAACTAAAAAACCTTCATTTTTGATGATACTTACAAACACTGAACTTTGTTATCAAAGAACTGATGGTATTTATGTTATTCCTTTAGGACTACTAAAACATTAATGTTTTTAAAATTTGATAGATGTTTATATAATGTTTGTTTTGATTTCATATTAATGATTGGGAGGTTTAGTTAAAATGAAGATTCAATACATTGATTTAAATGCAGATAATAAAATCTATTTTGATGTACTCAAGAGTGATCAATCGATTAATCGATATATACATGTAGAGGATATAAAAATATATGTTGATTACTTACTTAAAACACCTAATGTTAAATACAAGTTTATTTTCCATAATGGTGCTTTAGTTGGAGCATTACATATCGAAACTGCTGAAAAAGTTGGAACTTTCTCTATAGAGATTTTAAGTAAATTTCAAAAACAAGGTATTGGCTATCAAATACTAACTGATTTAAAACAAAATAAATTTGAACTAGATATAAATTCTTATATTGTGTATATAGAATCTGACAACGTAAATTCAATTAAATTATTTGAAAAGTCTGAATTTATTCTAGATGGTATACAAGATAACTTGCGTAAATACGTTTATATTATGAACTGATTTATATCAGATATTCTCAAAAATACGCAAATAAGCAAACGACTTTATTAATTTTTTATAAAGGTGCGCAAAAACAGGCTCAGGGTGCTGTAAATTTTGAAAAGGGTGCGTAAAATCATAACAGGGTGCGTAATTGTATTAAAATAGGTCACTCAACCCAGGTTTGATATTACTAAGTTTATTTCTTATTTGAGAAATGAACTTTTTTCTTTTTATTAGGTATTAAATTATATTTATCACACACTACTAGTATGATATAATTAGTTAAACGAGGGCGATTATTATGGTGGAAATTTGGAATAAAAGCAAAATATCAAAGTTATCTTTGAATGAAAAGAATCAGTGGTTTGAAGTCTTAAATGATAAATTAGAAGAAGATAGAAATATCTCTTTATTAGATCCATTATTGAAAGAAAAGCAACAAGAAATAAAAAATGATTATTTGACATACATTGACAGTTGTGCAAAAGCAACTAATTTTTATAAGTATTACATACTAACTGATAATGCAAAAATAGTTAGTGTGTGTAGAATTAATATTTATGACAATAAGTTCTTACTTGAAGGACTACAAACACATAAAAACTATTTACGTAGGGGATTTGCTACAAAATTAATTAATGAGATGATTAACGACTTAAAAATAGATGGAATTACAACAATCTATTCAGAGGCACGTAAATGGAATGAAGCATCAAATGGATTGCAACGTAAACTTGGGTTCATTCAATACGGACAAGATGAGGTAAACATACTTTATAAACTGAATGTAGAAGCATATCTTAAAAAGCAATTATTTGATCAATGGGCGAGTAACTACAATCAAAGTGTTATAAAATCAGAACATCAAGGCACATATCCATTTGCAGGATATTCTGAGATTAAATATCAAATCATAGAATTAATTACTAAAAGAAGATCTGCAAAGATCCTTGATATGGGTGTAGGGACAGGCGAAATAACTTCTCCACTTTATAATTTAGGATATGATATTACAGGTGTCGATATATCTGAAAAGATGATAGAATTAGCGAAAATTGAAATGCCAAAGGCAACTTTTATTAAAAAAGAATTTACTGAAATTAAGAGTATATTAAATTCTAAATTTGATTTTATAATATTTAATTATTCTATACATCATTTGTCATACGATAGACAGATAGATTTGTTAAAAAATTTAAATCCTTTTCTAGAAGATTCTGGTTCGATTATTATAGGTGATGTTTCATCAATGACACAAGATGAAATGGATCGTTTAGAACAAAAATATAATTTGATTTGGGATGATGAGGAATACTATCCAATCCTAAAGATATATCAAAAGAGTAATTTGATTGAACTATATGAAATAAGATACATGCAGTTAAATGAAGTAGCAGGAATATATCAATTTAGGAAGATAGGTAATTAATATGAAAATAGGGCTAATTCCTGCAAAGTGTGTCAACGGAGATATCAAGCATAATGCAAACCAAATAGTTAAGTTCATAAAAATCGCAGCTAAAAGTAACATTGAATATATATTTTTTGGTGAATCATTTTTACAGGGTTTTAATAGTCTTAACTGGGATTTTACTCATGATATAAAAATTGCTTTAGATAAAGAAGATAAAGCTATCATTAATATATTAAATACAGCTAAGCAATACAATATAGGTGTAGGATTTGGTTATTTTGAACTCGCTAATGATGCTATATATAGTAGTTATTTAGTTGCTTCAAACGATGATGCACAGACAGTGAATTACCGTCGATTATCAAAGGGTTGGAAAGAGTCTTCAATTACAGATCAACATTATCGTGAAGGAAAACAAGTGGAACAATTTTATATTAAGGGTCGTAAATTTACAATTGCTCTATGTGGTGACTTGTGGGACGAGGAGACTATAAATTTGTTTAGTAGCAACGAAGTTTATAAGTCGATAATAATTTGGCCAGTTCATGTAGATTTCAGTTTGGAAGAATGGAATAAGGAACTTAGTAATTACCACGAGCAATCACTTAAGTTTTCTAAACAAGTACTTATGATTAATAACATAATGCAACCTTCTACACATGGAGGAGCGTTTGAATTTCAAAAGGATTATATAAATAGTGTTGAATTTGCAAAAGAAGATATATTAGTCATAGAAATCTAATAATTGGTGAGATTCATGTGTTAAAAAACATCTCTATATGGAAGAAGATAATTTTTTACTGTGAATTTTTTGACAGGAGTGAAATGAGATATGAAGTTAAATGATTATTTAAGCAATCCTTGTGGTTCCTTATCTATACCATATTGGAAGGATAAGATGTTTGATATTCCCTCTAACGTTCAAATTTATCATGAAAAAGACTTTATATATAGTGAAGATAAACATCTAAAAATAGAGAAATTTTTTAGACTAATACACAGATTAAATCAAATACCTCAAGAAGATCAAAAAGTGTATAGTATTAGCATAAAAAATGATATTGATGAATTAGTAAATATGATTAATATTTCTTACCAAAATGAAAACATACAAGTCTCAAAAAAAGATGTCGAGCAATGGATTTCAAGAAGTGTTTTTGATGAAAACTTGTGGGTGAAAATAGCAATCAATGGGAAAATTATTGCAAGTGGTATTGCAGAATTTGATTTTGAAACAAAAGAAGGCATTTTAGAATGGATTCAGGTCCTACCCGAATATCAAGGATGCGGCTTTGGAAAATTAATTGTAAATGCATTAATAAATAGACTGTCAAAAATAGCTGATTTTATTACAGTTTCAGGCAGGTTAGAAAATTTATCTAATCCAATAAAATTATATGCTGATTGTGGATTTCAAGGGAATGACATATGGTATATATGTACAATTAAAAAATAAATGAATTAAATGAAATCATATCAAATATTTGTCAAGAGATAAATCACTTTATATGACGATTGTGCTTAAAGCTGTAAGCTTCTAGAGCACAAAAAGTAAACTTGGTATAACTCCAGAGTAAAACACGCTATTTTTCTAGTGAAAAACATGATAAACTTCGTAATGACAAGACATATAAGAATGAAATGGCTTCCAAAAGTTGGAGATATGGTATACTAAACCATACACTTTGATGGAGGGAGCTTTTTTATTTTATACCTTAATGGGGCATAAATCCATTGACAAATACCCCAATGGGGTATATAATAATGGTGTAGGTGGTGAATACTATGTCTAATAATATTAAAATATTAAGAGAAAACTTAGAATTAACACAAGAACAAGTATCATTATTAACTGGCGTACCAGTAAAAACATTAAGAAACTGGGAACAAGAAGTAAGGAAACCTAGCGAATGGACAATTGATTTAGTTATGGATAGATTACTAAGAGTAAAAATGGAAGAATATGCTAAGATCGATGAATCCTCAGGTGTTTTGTCATTTTTAACAATAAAAGAAAACATAAGTAAAATAGCTAAGAATTATGATATTGAAAAAGTTTATTTGTTTGGATCATATGTCAAAGGTCAAGCTACACAAAATAGTGATGTTGATCTATATATGGAGTCTGATTTATACGGTTTAGAGTATTTTGAATTTGTTGAACAACTAAGAGAAAATTTAAAGAAAAAAGTGGAAGTTCTAAGTAATAAAACAGTTCAAGAATATTCGAAAATTGATGAAGAAATTAAAAAGTCAGGAGCGCTGATTTATGAAAGATAAGATATATATTGATCGTATCATTAAGTATGCAAAGAAAATTTGCAGATATACGGAAGAAGTCGATACATTCACAGACTTTGAGAACAATGACGAGAAAGTCGATGCAGTTATATTAAATTTAGAACAAATTGGGGAAACAGCAAAGAAACTTTCAGATGAGACAAAACAAATTTATAATTCTATTCATTGGCCAAGCATTATTGGCTTAAGAAATATGATATCACATGAATACGAAGGTATTAGACTGAATATCATTTATGACATTGCTACAGTAAATATACCAGACTTGTTATATAAATTAGATAAATAATATGTGAATCGGTTACATTTAATTGAACAGTTTTCTTATAGAGTATGTTAGATAAATCATGTAAACCTTTAACAAGGAGGATTAAATATGAGTAAAACAGTGAAACATTATGATATGTTGATAGAAGAAAATAATGATCCAGTTTATGATTCTGAAGAAATGAAAGAGTACATGAAAAAGTGGGATGGGCAAAGTTTTCTTAACGCAATGGAATTAGATTTGACTAAAGCAGTTTTAGAAGTAGGAGTGGGAACGGGAAGAATCGCAATAAATGTTGTGCCATATTGTAGGAGTTTTACAGGAATTGATTTTTCTACAAAAACAATTGAAAGAGCTAAAATAAATCTCGCTTATGAGAATGTTATTCTAATTTGTGATGATTTTTTAAAATACGATTTCACTTCAAAGTATGATGTTGTTTACTCATCTCTAACGTTCATGCATTTTAAGAATAAAAAAGACACTATATTAAAAATATATGATTTGATAAATGAAAACGGAAGATTTGTTCTATCCATTGATAAGAATCAAAGTTCAACAATAAATAATGGCAATAGGATTATTGAAATTTATCCAGATGATCCATTAGCGATAGAGAAATATATTATTAATTCTGGGATGAAAGTAATTGATAAATTTGAAACTGATTTTGCTATTATATTTGTTGCTATGAAATAGAGTGAAAATCCGTTATGATAAGATAAATTATTATATGTCATTTTATAAGAAAATGAAAGATTAAGCATGTTTATTTGAGTTATTAAAAATATGAACTTTTAGCATTATTTATAGTAAAGTTAGTCTAGAGGTTGTAGTAAAGTTAGTCTAGAGGTTATCAAAAACAGTGATAAAGTCCATAAAGACAAGACAAATTTACCTGAAGTGGCTTCCGAAAGTTGGAGATATGGTATACTAAACTATACAATCTAATGAAGGGAGCCTTTTATTTTTGAATCGCTTGACATTATACCGTTATCGGTATAAAATATATATATATATATGAGGTGATTATATGAAATATCTAACAACAAAAGAAATAGCAAGCAAATGGAATGTGAATGATCGAAGAGTAAGAGTTTTATGCGAAGAAGGAAGAGTGGATGGTGCATTTAAAGTTGGTAAAACTTGGATGATTGCTGAAGATTCTTCAAAACCTTATGATGCAAGAAAAGTAATAAAAAAAGAATATAAGGGATTAGATTATGATTTTTCTAAGATAGACTCGATGAAAAAGAGCATAGACGAGAATAGACCTTTATCAATAAATGTTGTAAAATCACTTCGTGAAAAACTTATAGTTGATTGGACATACAACTCTAATGCAATAGAAGGTAATACGTTAACTTTGTCAGAAACTAAAGTAGTATTAGAGGGAACTACCATTGGAGGAAAAAGTGTTACTGAACATTTAGAAGCTATTAATCATAAAGAAGCTATTGAATACTTAGAAACCATTATTAAGGAAAAAAAAGATTTAACAGAGTGGACACTCAAAAATATTCATCAGCTAATTTTAAAAAAAATTGATAATGATAATGCTGGAAGATATAGAGCTGAAAATGTCACAATTAGTGGTGCGAGTCATATTCCACCAAATCATATGATCATATCAGAGTTAATTCAAAAACTATTTGCTGAATATGAGAAAGAATGGAATAACTATCATCCTGTTATAAAGGCCTGCTTGTTACATGGAGAGTTTGTAAAAATTCATCCATTTATAGATGGTAATGGTCGAACAGCCAGATTGATACTTAATTATGAATTGATGAAATATGGATACACACCAATTGTCATAACAAAGGAAAGAAGAGCTGAATATTACGAAGCATTAGACATAGCCCATACAACTTTGGATTATTCAAAATTTGTTCGATTAATATCTGATTTTCTAATTGAATCCGAATTATTATGGCTTAGAATCATTAATTAAGAATCATGGTGGACGCTGATAAACTTCAGGGACCCTCAGCTCCACCAAATTTACCCGCATCCCGAGGATATATATCGAACTTATTGTTTGGTAATCCTCGGGTTTTTTATTTGGAAAAAGCGTGAAAAAATCGACCATATTTTAGTGCGCTTTTTATAGAAAATTACATTGCTAATCGTGTAAACCCCTATTTCAATAGGAGGTTTTCCAGTTGAGAGGATTTTTATGATTGTTTCATCACTATGAAAAAAAGTATAGGTAAGAGAAGCAGTTAAATATAAAAAACTGTAATAATATTTTTGTTATAGAATATTTAAGAATAAACGAAATATTTAACAATGAAATTTGTAAAAGATCCGATAGTTCGCGAATGAATATACAGAGATTTTGGTAATCACAGCTTAATAAAGGTTAAATTTAGCCTGGATTTTGATCCTATAGATAAGATTCAGTTTTTTGCTGGAAATAAATAAGTAACTTTTCATGGTGATCAGTAAAATGATAATTTTCAAATTGTTCTTGCATATTTTAAAGATGTGTGGTAAATTTGTATTAGAACTGTGCGAAACACACTACTGTGTTAAAAATCATATACATAAATATTCTTTTGTTTGTTTTGTTTTAGTGAAAAATCACAAAGAACGAAAAGGTGAATTTATTGAAACATTCTATTGTTAACAATATGAATTATGTATATAGCGAATCATTTAAGAAATATCCAAAAGTTAAGTTGTATTTGCTATTTAATTTTTTTACTGAACTCTTAGTACCGTTCTTAACAGTTGTTGTTACAACTGTTTTAGTATACTCTTTGACGAATGATGTAAAAATAGGACAATATATAATCATTATTCTTGGCTTAATTATAATTACCTACCTATTAGAAACGTTAAGATTCTGGTTGGCTAATCGATATACTTTCAAAAATACATTTACAAGAGTATCAACATTTAATATTAGATTAGCGGAACATCAATTGAAAACTGATTATATCAATGTAGAATCCAAAACTGTTATGTAGATTGTATGACCCTACTGAGGGACAAATACTTATTAATGATATACCTATAACATCTTATACGAAAGACGCAAGCTTCAATTATTTTCAGTTGTATTTCAGGACTTCAAGTTATTTTCTTATAGTATTAAGGATAATGTTTCATCTTGAGTAAACGGAGATATTGAAAAAGTCAATGAAACCCTTGGAAAGATAGGTATGATGGATCGGGTAAACCATATGCATAAGCAGATTGATACAGAGATATATCAAAGATCAAAAGAAAAAGGTGTTGAAATCTCTGGTGGGGAAGCACAAAAAATTGCTATCTCAAGAGTTTTATATAAAGATTCTCCTATCGTTATTTTGGATGAACCAACAGCGGCATTAGACCAGAAATCTGAAGCGGAAGTATAGGACAAGTTCGGAGAACTTGTTAAAAATAAAACATCTCTATTTATCTCACATAGAATGAGTAGCTGTAAATTTTGTGATGAAGTTATAGTGGTCGATCAAGGAGAAATAATTGAACATGGACATCATAACACATTGATTAAAAATGATGGATTGTACTCTAGAATGTGGCAAGCACAATCAAAATATTATAGATTGAGTGGATAAGAATAGATTGTAATGATTTGTAGTTTGTTGATATGGGAAAGTATTTCTAATATAAAATATATAGTAGTTAATAAGGAGAAAAAAAATGAAAACTAGAAAAGTTATTAGCTTTTTTATCATCACGTATTTGTGGGCTTGGGTATTATGGTTACCATTTGTTTTGCCTTTTTTTGGATTATATGAAATGACAGAAACCTTAGAAGGGTTGGTGATGATAGCGTTAATGTTAGGAGCCTTCGGACCATTAGCAGCAGCACTTATATTGACCTATCGTGAAGGAGGATTTAGAGCGATTAAAACTTTCTTTAAGCGATGTTTCAATTTTCGAATTAAACCTATTTATTATGTTATAGCTGTTGCCCTTGCCTTAGGCATCACTGCAATAGCGCATTATTTAACAAATATATTGGGTATTGATACTTTACCTGACAGTTTAATTCCTAGTGAGATTTCCATCCCAATATACCTTTTAATTGTTCCTTATATGATTATGATGTTTCTTGTCGGTGGTGGTCAAGAAGAATTTGGTTGGAGAGGTTATGCTCAAGATCCTTTGCAAGATCGTTTTGGAATCATCAAAGGGAGTCTTATACTCGGATTGTTATGGGGGCTATGGCATTCACCTTTATGGTTAATTCCTAATGAGGGACATTCATATTATTCTTTAATTGCTTTCTTAGTTTTTACAACAAGCTGGTCTTTAGTGATAGGAATCATCTACAATTTAAGTGGGAAGAAAGTTGTAATACCTTGGATTATGCACGCCATCAACAATTTGTCAGTCCCATTGTTTCCTGTATTGTTTTTAGCGGATGTACCACAACCAGGATATTGGATATGGGTGGGATTAAATACCATAACAGCAATCATTTTAGTTTATTGGTATCAACATAAACAAAAAGAAGTCGTTGAAGCAACAAGCTTAGATGATAGAACCATACAATTTTCAGGCAGTAGTTGATATATCCTACATATAAAATTAAAAACAAGTTACAATAAGAATTATTACATGGATCTTTTTCTAATATCAAACAAATATGGAAATCTTTCAATATATTGAAAGATTTATATCTACAGAAAAAGATATGTTCTTTGATAACAAGATTGATTTAAAAATTAATGTTTTAAATGTGACTAAACAGTGAGTTGATGATGAAGCTTATCTGTATAAACTACTATTGTATTGAAGTAAAGTACATGAAAATAAATGCTATAAAAAATAAGAAGGAGTTAATGATGCCAAAATTAGAATTATTAGAGAAATACGCAAAACTTATTGTTGAAGTAGGAGCGAATGTTCAAAAAGATCAATTGCTAGTAGTGAATACAACAACAGATGCAAAGGAATTAACAAGATTCATTGTAAAAGCTGGTTATAATGCAGGAGCGAAAAGTGTTCATGTTGTATGGAATGATCCTTTCGTTACACGTTCAGGTTATGAGGGAAAGAGTATTGAAACTCTTGAAGTAGTACATGAATGGGAGATTAATAAAGCGAAATACTTTGTTGAAAACAATAGCTGTATAATTAGTATTTCATCTCCAGTACCTGGGATAAATAAAGGTATTGATCCAATTAAACTACAAAAAGCTGGAATTGCTCAAATGAAAGCATTAAGGTTTATTCAAGATTATATGATGCAAAATAAAACTCAATGGACAATAGCAGCTGCTCCAAATGAAGTATGGGCAAATCAAGTATTTCCAGATTTAAGTGTGGATGAAGCTGTTCATGCTTTATGGAAGGCGATTCTTGAATCTTCACGTGTAACTGAAAATAATGACCCGATTAAAGAGTGGAAAGAACATAATCATCGCTTACGATCTCACAATAAAAAACTTACAGATTTTCAATTTGATTCATTACATTTCACAAATAGTTTAGGAACTGATTTAACTATAAAATTAGTCAAAGATCATATCTGGGCAGGTGGAGGAGAAACAACTACTAATGGAGTATATTTTAATCCAAACATTCCTACTGAAGAAAACTTTACAATGCCATATAAATTTGGAGTTAATGGAAAAGTTTTTGCAACGAAACCACTGAATTACCAAGGTAATCTTATTGAAAATTTTTGGTTAGAATTTAAAGATGGTAAAGTTGTAAATTATGAGGCTGAAAAACAAGTGGAATCACTGAAGAATCTACTAGAATTAGATGAAGGAAGTGCTTATTTAGGAGAAGTAGCTCTAATTAGTTATGACTCACCTATTAACAATACTGGAATCCTATTTCTAAATACTTTATTCGATGAAAATGCATCTTGTCATTTAGCACTTGGACACGTAATTCCTTGGACCATTAAGGGAGGGACAACTTTGACCCCTAATGAACTAGCTGCTGCAGGATGTAATCAATCTATAGGACATACAGATTTTATGTTCGGAAGCAAAGACATGCAAGTTGAAGGAACTCAAAAAGACGGAACTAAAGTGATCATATTTAAAGATGGGGATTTTGTAATTTAACAAATTAGTTATTATAGAATTTACAAAACCTCTTTAGAAACTGCAAAGATTCTTCGATTGAAGAATCCTTTTTCAGGTTTATACAATGTATGAAATCTATATCAAAGATGTCTATCAAGAATTCATAAAACAAGAAGAATTGGGTAAACTAAAGATAATGAGGTGTGAGGATATGAAGCAAACATATCTTGAAAATATCTATCAAATGATTAAGAAAGATATACAGAAATATAAACTATTAGAAAAGCCCAATGATAATTACACATTATTCTTGAAACATAATTTTCTTTTTTTGTTTTAATTAATTTCAAAACAGATTTAAACAATAATATAAAAGTATTACTTTTGTGACTATGATTGGAATTAAATTACTCCTTTTTCATTGAGGTTTTCATTCTCAAATTCAATAAATATAAAAAAATATTGAATTTATAATAGAGCAAGCTAACAATTAGTCTTGCTCTATTTTTTTACGGTTAATAGAAGCTAACTAACAAGTGCTCCACTATAACTAAAATTATTTATATACTTTTTGAGCAAGAAAAATATTTTAGAGTTGTTTCTTGTATAGAAAAAACTAAATTATGTTATAATAATGTAAAAATATTAATTGATGGAGTGTTTTTATGGATATATTACGATTTATTTTACTAGTACTTATTGGTGGTTTAATTGGTTGGATAACAAATAAAGTCGCAATAAAAATGCTTTTTAGACCAATTAATCCCCACAAAATCCTTGGAATAACATTTCAAGGGGTCTTTCCAAGAAGAAAAGATCAAATGGCGATATCTCTAGCTGATATAATTGAAAAAGAACTATTGTCAAAAGAAGTGATAATGGATCAATTATTAGGAGAAGAAAAACTAGATGGTATCAAAGATAGATTAAAAGAAGCGATCATTAATAAACTAGTAGAGGCAATTCCTCCTATAGCTGCGATGTTTTTAGGTGGAGATGTCAAAGGCTTTATTACAAAATATGTGGAAAAAAACGGTGATGAAATCTTCGCACAAATGATTGAAGAGTTTAAAAATATTGGGTTCGAGAACTTAGATATTCATGAAATTGTCAAGAATCGAATAGATTCTTTAGACTTTGTTGAATTTGAAAAAATTATTTTTGGATTAATGAATAAAGAATTGAGATTTGTGGAAATTATAGGTCTCTTTTTAGGGGCTTTTATAGGAGTTATTCAATATTTAGTAACGATCTTCTTGTAAGTAAAAATATTCAAAGAGATAGAAGTAATATTTTTTAGATTTGAGGTTTTATTATCAAAGTTCTATTGGGTAATGTTATTTTTTGTGATAAAATAAATTGTACTTAGTTATTCAAGGAGTAAATTATCATGAAAAAAACCAAGAGAAATATCTCAATTGCTATAATAATTTTACTCGTTATATTTATAATACTTTGGATTCAAGAACTTAATGGATATATACTCAATATCCAAGGATACTTTGGCCTAAGATGGACTTTGGTGGTTTTTTGGGTCTTTATTGCCTTAGTTTTTATTAGGACAATGATTAGTGACACTGGTTTTATGAAACTGGGAAGTGTTCTAGGGTTATTTACTTGCGGTTTAATTCTTGTGGTTAATTATTCAATTAAAGACTATAAATATGAGATAGTTAAGTCAGAAGAGTATCGGATAGTGATTGAAAAAGTAGAGGAAAATTCTTCAATAGTTTTTAATGTTTATCAGAGAAAAAACTTTTTGTTTAGTGAGTATGTTGAAAGTATCAATGTCCATGATTACTATGATATCTCTTATGAGTTTATCGATAATCGTTTTATTGTTACAAAATGTGGAGTTGCAACTTGTCGTTCAGAAGAAATATTACTAGACTAAGTTTTGATTTATAAATTTTTGTAAATATTAGTATTAATCATAGAAGAAACGTTTATGTAAAATAATAAAATGTTTCTTTTTTTTCTTATATAAATGCAGATATTGCTTATACTTATCTATAAAACAAAAATAATGGTATAATAATTACGGGGTGATTAGATGAAACAAGTAGGATTAATCGGCTTAGGTAAAATGGGTTTTAATTTAGCTTTACAGATGTTAGATAACCAAATAGAAGTTCATGCTTATGATAAATCACAGCTATCTGAAAAGATAGAATCTAACCATTTTTTCTTAGTTCAATCCATAAGAAACCTCGTGGAAACACTACATAAACCAAGGTTAATTTGGTTAATGGTGCCTGCAGGTATAATTACTGACACTGTAATGGATGAGTTAAGCAATTATTTACAATCTGGTGATATAGTTATAGATGGTGGTAATTCGCGTTACAGTGATACGATAAGAAGATATAATACGCTAAAGCAAAAAGGTATTAATCTAGTTGATTGTGGAACTAGCGGTGGAGTTTTAGGCGCTAGAAATGGAGCTACATTTATGGTTGGTGGTAATCGAGAAGTTGTTGAAACTTGTGAGTGGTTATTTGAGTTACTAGCTATAGAGAATGGTTATGCTTATGTTGGAGAAGCAGGTAGTGGCCATTATGTAAAGATGATTCATAACGGAATTGAGTATGGGATGATGCAGGCTATTGGTGAGGGCTTTGATCTTTTAAATGCAAGTCAATTTGATTTTGATTATGAAAAAATAGCTAAGGTTTGGGCAAGTGGTTCCATTATCTCTGGTTTGTTGATGGATAAGGTCTTATCTGCTTTTAAAAAAGATAAATCCTTAGATAGTATTGAGGGTAGGGTTGACGATTCTGGTGAAGGACAGTGGACGGTTGAGGAAGCGCTTAGGCTTAAAGTAGCTACTCCAGTTATTAGCCAAGCATTATATTCACGATATAAATCAAAAGATGATTTGCGTTTCGCAGAAAAAGTAGTTTCGGCAATGCGTAACGAATTTGGTGGACATGAGGTATATAAGAAATCATGAAGAAAATAATAACGATATTCGGTTCTACCGGAAATTTAATGTATAAAAAATTATTACCAGCTCTTTCAGTATTAATTGAAAAAGATCTCTTACCAAAAGACACTTCAATATATTGTATTGCTCGGAAGGATTGTACATTAGAAGACTATATTGAAGAAGCTAAAAATGAAGTGACTTCTTATGTGAATTGGGATTTGCTAATTCCCTATTTAACTTATATTAAGATGGACGTCAATAATGTTGAAGACTATATTAAATTAAATGATGTAATTAATGATCATGGTGATAACATCGATAAGATGTTTTACTTAGCAGTTCCTCCTCATCTTTTTCCTGTTATAGCAAAAGGAATATCAGAATCAAAACTAATAGAAAAAGGTGATGATTATAGTAGGATAGTTTTCGAAAAACCTTTTGGTGAAGACTTGGATAGTGCAAAGAAAATCAATAATGAGCTTTGGAAGTTTTTCGATGAAAAACAGATATTTAGAATAGACCATTATCTTGGAAAAGAAATGATTCAAAATATCTTAGTAGTTCGGTTTGCCAATAGTATTTTTGAGAAGACATGGGATAAAACTTCTATTGATAGCATAGTTATTATGGCTAAAGAAGTAGAAGGAGTGTTAAAAAGAGGGAACTACTATGACAAGATTGGGGCACTAAAAGATATGCTCCAGAGTCATTTATTACAGATGGTATCTTTAATTACCATGGAAAGGCCTAAGTCGAATCTATCACAAGATATTAAGGACGAAAAGGTTAAGGTTTTAAAGCATCTTCAGATTAAACCAGAGAATATAATACTTGGTCAATATAATGGGTATTTAGAAGCTGAAAAGGTTGAAAAGAATTCAAAAACCGAAACTTTTGTCTATGCTAAAGCGTTTATAGATAATGATAGATGGCAAGGAGTGCCAATCCATTTATTAACAGGAAAAATGTTGGATGAGAAGCGTTCAGAAATCATTGTTAATTTTAAAAGCAATGAGTCCAATCTTTTTCCTACCAGCAATAACAAATTAGTTATTAGGGTAGCTCCTGAAGAAGGTGTTAAGTTTATCTTTAATGTTAAGGAACCTGGTTTAAGTGAAAAAGTTATACCCGCTGATTTGGATTATTGCCATGCCTGTAAGCACGCTGGAAACACTCCAGAAGCTTATGAAAAATTGTTGTTGGACTTGATTAATAAACAAGATACTTTATTTACTAGATGGGATGAAATTGAAAGTTCTTGGCGAGTAATTGGTGAGATTAAGAAGCATAGTTACGATTTAGAAATTTATAATGATTATCAAGAGATTTTAAGCAAAATACATGTCCTTAACAAGGAGGTTCAAAATGATTTATGATATTAGTATGGATATATTTCCTGAAATGACTGTATATAAAAATCGGAAAGAAAAAATGCCGAAATTTAGACAATCAAGTAGTTTTGAAAAGGATGGGGTCTATGAAACAGAACTGACTTTAAATCTTCATACTGGGACACATATTGATTATCCTTTGCATACATTAAAAGATGGACTAAACTCTAATACAGAGAATTTAGATGTGCTAATTGGTAAAGCAAAGGTCTTTGACTTATCTAGGGTAGATCAAGCTATTGAAGTTGAAGATATTAAAGACTTGGGGATAGAAAGAGATGATTTTGTAATATTTAAAACTAGAAACAGTTCTGTTGATAGTTTTGATTTCAATTTTGTTTACTTAGCTAAAAGCGGTGCAGAATATTTAAAAGATAAACAGATTAGAGGAGTTGGTATCGATAGTTTAGGTATTGAAAGAAATCAACCTGGACATCCAACTCATGATTTGTTATTATCAAGCAATATCATAATTCTGGAAGGACTTCGATTACAAGCAATTTTAGAAGGAGAATATGAACTGATATGCTTGCCTTTGAAAATCAAAGATGTTGAAGCTTCATTGGTTAGAGCAATCTTAATTAAATAGTTGAAATCAGGAGATTTCTCCTGATTTTCTATAAGCATTATGTACATTTTGGAGGTATATATATGGCAAATGAATTAAAGAGATTATCAATTAAAACAAACCATAAAGATCAATTAATCGATATTACTAGTCAGATTGAAGAGATAGTCAGTAAGGGTGAAGTTGAATCTGGTGTTGTGATAATCTATGTTCCCCACACCACAGCGGCAATTACGGTTAATGAGAATGCGGATCCCGATGTAGTCAAAGATGTTATAAAGGCAATGAATGATGCTTTTCCAAATAAGAAGGATTATCAGCACTTTGAAGGTAATTCTCCTGCACATATTAAATCATCATTATTTGGTGTAGAAAAATCAATCATTATTGACCAAGGGAAACTCGTATTAGGAACTTGGCAAGGAATATATCTTTGTGAATTTGATGGTCCAAGAATTAGAAATGTTCTAGTTAAGATTATGGCTGATAGATAAAAATAATGTTTTACATAAGTAAGAATTATCTTGCTTGATTGGCTTTAAAATGTTATCTTATTTAAAGGAGATATTTGAGTTTGTTTAAAAGGAAAGGCAAAAAATGAAGAAAACATCATTAGGAGAACTAATCGCTAATAGTGTAAGTCATGGAGTTGGGGCTTTATTAGCAATTGCTGGAACCATCGTTTTAATAGTTAGAGCGAATAGTACAAGAGAAGTTTTGGCTGTTATTGTTTTTGGCTTTTCTTTGGTTATGCTTTATATGTCTAGTACGTTGTTTCATGCTTTTCCAGCAAAAATGAAAAGAGTTTTCGCGGTTTTTCAAAGGTTAGATCATAGTGCAATATACTTGTTAATAGCTGGTACTTATACTCCTTTTATTATCTTAAGTGTATCCACTAATAAAGCGTTTATTCTTTTAGGGTTATTATGGGTTATTGCAATTGTTGGTATTGTTTTTAAATCCATTTGGATTAAAAAATTCAAATATGTTCATCTAATCAATTATTTATTGATGGGATGGAGTATTATTCTGGTATATCAAGATTTATTAGCCAATTTGGATGATTTATTTCAATTTGTTTTAATTGGTGGAATCTTCTATACAATTGGCATCGGGTTTTATGTTAGCCGGTTTAAGTATCAGCATTTTATCTGGCATTTATTCGTTTTGTTTGGTAGTATCTTCCATTATATTTCGGTTTATCTAATCTTAGGATAATCATTTGAAAAAAAATAAAAAAATATCATTTACTTGTCGAATTTAAGTAATTGTAAGAAAGAGTTAAAATGTTTAAAAGGACAAAAAGACAAACAATCGCGTTTATTATGTTTTATGTTTTTGCGATAATCATAGCCGGTTTAGGTGTTAATCTGATTTTAAGAGCGGAGCTTGGAGCTGGAGCCTGGGATGCCGTAAATGCTAATTTTAGTGAACTTTTTAATATTACGATAGGCACAGCTAGTGCTATTATCAATGTTGTTTTACTATTAATAGTAGTGATTTATCGAAAAAGTACAAAATATTTAATTATCTTAGTACCGATTGTCTCGATTGCTATATCAATAGATTTTTGGGATTTACTAGTCTTAGGGGATTGGCAAATAGAACTTGTTTTTATGCGAGTTTTATCTTTATCATTAGGGGTTTTTCTTATATCTTTAGCTTTGGGTATGATTATTATAACGAAGTTTCCAGCAATGATATATGATGAGATAAC